>Ga0164313_10001199_pt1 | contig 22765 bp, 19 predicted proteins | sample GuaBasSedimGuay4_FD_113735 | JGI IMG/M metagenome (GOLD analysis project Ga0164313, IMG submission 113735) | Subseafloor sediment microbial communities from Guaymas Basin, Gulf of California, Mexico - Guay4, Core 4569-4, 0-3 cm | ecosystem: Environmental > Aquatic > Marine > Hydrothermal vents... | reverse complement strand
GTAGCGAGGGCGGCGAAGCGCAAGTATCCGCTGGGATAGGCTAGCGCTCGTCTTGCATGCTACAATCTGCGGTCGGTTTTGGAGGTGGTCATGAAGGCCTCGTTGCGATGGATTGTGGTTGTTATTGCGACGCTGTCGGCGATTCCAGCGACGGCAGGAAAGGTCGGGTTCCTGGACGCCGAACGGGCGGTTGCCTCGGTGCAGGAGGGGAAACGGCAGCTGCAGGCCCTCGACGCGTGGGCCAGACCGCGACGCGAGCGGTTGGCGCAGATGCAGGCCAACCTGGTCGAGCTCGACAAGCAGCTGACGGCGCAGCGAAGCGTTGCCACGGCCGAGGTGATCAAGGAACTCGAGAGCGGTTTTCTGCAGGCGCGGCGAGAGTTCGAGGACGCTGGCCGAAGCTTCAACCGAGACCTTGAGGTCAAGCAGAACGAGTTTCTGGAGGATGTGGCGACCAAGATGGGGACGGTGGCCAGTGACTACGGCAGAGCCAATGATTTCGACGCGATCTTCATGCTCAACGCCCAACCGCTGGTGTACATTCGTGATGCCGCCGACGTCACCGACACCGTAATCCGACTGTACGACGAGCGCTTCCCTGTGAACTGACCGCAATACTCGCAGTACCGGTGGGTTGACACTTTGACCCGCACATCTCACGAGCTTTCTACTGCGGTCATAGGAGGCGTATGATGAGTTGGATCGCAGACCCGGCGAGATTGGCGATGAGTAGGGGAAAGCGAAGGTGTCAATAGTGTCGGCCCGGGCACCCATGATGACCTGTCAGCATTGTGCCCACTTTGTCGACGACCCTGCTTCTATCGAAGCCGAATTTCCCTACCTTTCTGTCTTCGGTTCCGCCTACTCATCGGCCCGGGGCCATGCTGGGATCTGCCAGGAGCTCGGTCGTTTCATGGACCCTGTGCTGGCGCAAGGCTGTCCGTCGTTCGTACCTCGTGAGCAGACGGACGGAGAGCAGATGACTCGTCGATTATCAAAAGAGCCGCCGCCTCGATGTAGATAACGAGGGAAAAAGGCCATGACAAGCGAAAAGATGCGCAGTCCTTTGTTGGTAGAGGAAGATTGGTGGACCGTCTGGTTCGCCTTGACCATTCTTCTGATAGCTACGGTACTTGGCATACTGACCTTGTCCGACAACATCACCGCTAAGAACGTCCCGAAAATGGGCAAGTGGAAAACCAACCCTGCGGATGTCTTCTACCATGCAAAGAAGACCCCGATTGACCTCGACGAAAGCGCCACTGTTGCGATGCTGGCGGACAGGATCAACGTGGCAGAAGCAGGAGCGATCGCTGAAATCGTACCCGGCGAAGGGGGAGTGCGGTTACGGGTGGTCACATCCCGAACCGGAGATGGGGAGACGATCACCCTCAAGAGTCAGCTGGCTGGCGGAACGACAGCGCTGAATTTCGCCAAGGAGAAGCCGGATTCTGCTGGTATGGGAGCGGAGGCATACCTATCACAACTCCTCCCCGCCGCGAACGTCGATATTGGGAAAGGGAAGGTGACCGTGACCGCAGAACGATCAGCATCGATCGTTCTGCCGCTCCTGGTCACCATGATCGGCATCATGCTTCTGACCTCGATCGGGATCTGGAGCATGGGGCAGAATACAAGCAAGTACGCTTTGGCATTTCTGGCCATCTTCATCCTGAGCATCATCTCGTTCACCATTGCCAACCAGTACACCATCAAAGCCTACGGTTTGAGCTATGCAGCGTGGGCGCTGGCTTTCGGCCTCCTTATCTCCAACACGGTTGGCACACCCAAATGGCTCAAGCCCGGAATACGAACCGAGATGTACATCAAGACAGGCCTTGTGCTGCTGGGGGCTGAGATTCTGTTTGGGAAAATCCTCAGCATTGGCGTTCCGGGCCTGATGGTGGCCTGGCTGGTAACGCCCACAGTGATCATATTCATGTGGTTATTCGGTACCAGGGTTTTGAAGATAGCCAGCAAATCGCTGGTCATCATCATCGCGGCAGCAACATCGGTCTGCGGCGTTTCGGCGGCCATCGCGGTAGCTGCCGCTTCACGTGCAAAAAAGGAAGAACTGACTCTCGCCGTGGGGATGACGCTGATCTTCACGGTACTGATGATGATCTTTATGCCAATGTTCATTAGTGCCGTCGGCATTGGCCCGGTTTTGGGCGGGGCGTGGATGGGAGGCACAATCGATTCCACTGGTGCCGTCGTGGCCGCAGGCGCCTTCCTCGGGCCACGAGCCGAAGCCGTGGCCGCAGTCGTCAAGATGATTCAAAATATTCTGATCGGCGTGGTCGGGTTTGCTGTGGCCCTGTTTTGGATCACATCAGTCGAGCGGGTTCCGGGCGCCCCGCGTCCTGGGTTAATTCAGATCTGGGTCAGATTTCCCAAGTTCATCGTCGGTTTCGTCGCTGCGTCGCTGTTGTTCTCTTTCTTCCTGGTGCCGCTATTTGCATCGCTCTTCGAAGGGAATGGTCTCAAGCTGGTGGAATCAAGCGTAATCAAGGCGGTGACCAATCCTCTGCGGGGTTGGTTTTTCTGTCTGGCATTTGTCTCCATCGGGTTGGAATCCAACTTCAAGGAGATGTCCGAACAGTTGGAAGGCGGCAAGACGATGATCCTGTACCTCGTCGGGCAGTCCTTCAACCTCGTCTTGACCTTGGCGGTGGCCTGGCTGGCGTTTGTGGTGCTATTTCCGAACGTGATCTAGCCCGCTCTTCTCACCGGGTGTTTACTGCGGTCGGTATACTCGCGTCACCGATGGGTTGGCGGGTTGTGGTTATCGCGGCGGGGATCATCATCTCCGGCTGGATTGGAGTTGCGGCTGACGCAGCACTCCCGGTTGACGACCACGCCTTCTCGATAGCTCGGGGCCGAGCGCCCCGCGTCCTCGCGGCCGGCGCCGCGATTCGCGTGAACCTCGAAATTGGCAACGAGGGCCGGCTCACCTGGCGCGCCGACGGCAGTTTTGCTGTCTCCTATCATTGGCTTGACCGTGACGGTGCCATCGTTGACTGGGACGGACGCCGCACCCGGTTTCCGCGCGAGGTTGGACCCGGCGGAACGGTCGAGATCGACGCGCTGTTGGTCGCTCCACAGCGCCCGGGGAGCTACCGCCTGCAGTGGGACGTGGTTGAAGAGGGTGTGTGTTGGTTCTCGGAACGCGCGTCCGCGCCGCCGCCGGTAGACGCGGTGCGGGTGGTATCCGACCCCGTCTCCGACCCGCGATGGTGGGCGCTGCTGAGCCTTCTCGCGGCGGCAGCCGCGGTGGCCGTGGGTGGCGGGAGGTCGCGACGGTGGGTCGTGATTTTTGCCGTCGGCGATGTCCTGTGGTGTTTCGGCGCGTTGGCGGTCAAACAGGGAATCGTCCTGGCCGCAGCGGGGTTCCCCGCGACCACAGGCGGTTGGTTCATGATCTGCGGAGGTGCGGCGGCATGCCTGTTGGCCGTCGAGGCGCTCCCCGAGCGTTTCCGCGGCTGGGCTCGGTGGGGCCTTGCGGCGGGGACAACCCTCGTGCTGTGGGCAGATGCGGTTCACCTGCGATTCTTCGGTGATCTGCCGTCGCCGGCCGAGCTCCTGTCCGCTCCTCAGCTGGGTCGCGTCGAGGCCAGCGTTCGCAGCCTCCTCGAACCCGGGGACATTTGGTTCTGGCTCGATCTCATCGCGGGTGTGGTGCTAGTGCTCAGCGCGGCCCGCCTGCGCCGCCTCGTCCACCCGCGACGGCGGGTCGTCATCGTCGTCCTGTGTGTGATCCTGCTTGCCGGCGCCCTGGCGGGAGTCCGGCTCGCAGTGACCCAGCCCGGTCTTTATCGGCAGGTCTTCCGCAGGGTGATGGTGGCGCGGGAGACCGGAGTACTGAATCTGCACGCCGCAGATACCGGCGTGCTCCTGGCGCGGCGGGTCTTCAACCGCGAGTTGGACACCGAGACTCTTGCCGGGACGAGGGAGTGGTTCCGCGATCGAGCGCCTCTACGGGCGGGCGTCGGGCCCTGGTTCGGCGCCGCCGAAGGCGCCAACCTGGTGATGGTGCAGGTGGAAAGCCTGCAGGCCTTCGTGGTCGGGCTCGAAATCGAGGGTCGAGAGGTCACTCCGTTCCTCAACCGCTGGGCCGAGGAGGCGCTGTGGTTTTCCAACGTCACCGATCAGACGGCCCAGGGCCGGTCGTCGGACTCGGAGCTGGCAACCCAGGTCTCGCTGACGCCGGCTGCCGGCGGCGCGGCCGCGTTTCGTTTCGAGGGCAACGACTTTACGGGGATTGCCGAGGTGCTTGGCGGACGCGGCTACCACTCGGTGTCGGCGGTGGCCTACGACGGCGCCTTCTGGAACCGACGCCGGACCCATCCTGCCTACGGTTTTTCGACCAGTCTCTTTGCCGATGAGTTCTCAGCCGGTGAGAACGTCGGCTGGGGGCTGTCAGACCGCGATTTCCTGAAGCAGATGGCACGGCGGTTGGGATCAATGGAGCGGCCGTTCGCCGCCTATCTCCTGACCCTGTCCCTCCACCACCCCTTCGAGGGATTCCCGGAGCATCTCCAGGAACTCGACGTCGGCCGCTGGCAGGGCACGCCGTTTGGCAACTTCCTCCACACCATGCACTTCTTCGACCAGGCCCTGGCCGAGTTCGTGGCCGATCTCGAACGGCAGGGACTGGCCGACAACACGCTGATCGCGATCTGGGGGGACCACGACGCCGGCTTTGAATGGCGGCCGGAGATCGCGTCGGCATTGGGTGCGACGTTCGACCCGGCAGGCTGGTATCTGAGCCAGGAGGTGGCGCTGTTCATCAGCGTGCCGGGAGTTCCGGAGCTGCGCGGTGAGCGGCTGGCGCCCGCGGGTCACATCGATGTGGCCCCGACTGTACTCGCCCTGCTGGGCGTCGACCCCGCACCGTATGCCTTCATCGGGCGCAACCTGCTCGGTGAGCCCGGAGACGGGCCGGTGGTGGGGGAATACGGATGCTGGCGCGATGCGCGCCGCCTCTTTTTGCAGGGAGACGGCTCGCTCGAAGGTGGCAGGTGCCTGGATGTCGGGACCCTGGCACCTCTGTCGCCCGATGCCTGCGCAGCGCCGTTTTCCGAGGCGCGCAGGACGGAAGAGATTTCGTCCCTGGTCCTCGAGCACGATCTCCAGCAGCGGATTTCCGACGAGTTAGTGGAGGTTCCGCAGTGAAGACTGCGAGCGATTTGATCGACGCCCTGCTCCTCTTCCGGCTGCCGCGCCGCCCCCTCGATGTTCTGCTCACCTCGGCGACCGCCGTGCTTCTGATCTGGTCGCGCTTCGCCTACCTCGCCAACGGTCCGTGGGAGTGGGACGAAACGCTGTTTGCACGCGGCATCCTTCACTTCGAGCTCGCGGCCCACTTCCCGCACCCACCCGGCTTCCCGGGTTGGCTCGCGATCGGTCATGCGCTGACGCCCATCGCGGGTGATCCATTGCTCGCCCTTCAACTCGCTTCGGCGGCTTTCTCCGTCATCGCGCTGTGGCTGCTGGCCGCGCTCGGCCGAAGGGTGGCGCCGCCTGCCGTGGCGGTGGCGGCGGCGCTGGTGGTGCTTGCCGCCCCGGGGCCGTGGCTCTATGCGGTGCGTGGGTTTTCGACCACCGCGGCCGCCGTGCTCGCTCTTGGTGCGGCAGTGGTGGCCGCCGGCGGTCTCGAGGGACGCCGGGTCACCGCGTTCAGTCTTCTCGTGACCGCGTCGTTCCTCGTTCGTCCCAACCTCCTGCCGGTTCTCGCGCTTCTGTGGATTGGTGTTGTGTGGTCGGTGAGACCGTGGCGGCGGTTGTTGCCGGGGGTTGCGGCGGGCTCCGCCCTTACTGCGATCGCCGTGTTTTTGATGGCCCGCGCCGAGGGTGGGTGGGCCGCCCTTGTCGCACCCTTCGTCACTCACTCCGAACGTCACTTCTCGCGTCTCGTGGGCAATTCGGGGGGGTACGCCGACCTCGGTTTGGTGAAGGGACTTGGCGGCGTGGTGCCGGCGACCGTGCTTCTTGCAGCGGCGACGCTCGGCATTGTCGTATGGGCGCGCCGGGTCGATAAGCGGAGCGCGCTGCTGTGGGCCGTGGTTCTGGTGACGGCGGTGGCGCAGCTGGTGTGGATGCAGAACCGAACCACCGGCCGCTATGCCGCGGGTGTGCAGATGGCGCTCGCGCCGCTGGTGGCGGGTGCCGCCGCGACCGCGCCCGTAACGGTGGGGTGCGTCGGGCTCCTGGGTCTGGCGGCGTGGCTCGGATACGACAGTCTGCCGCTCGTGGCGGAACAGCACTCCACGCAACTTCCGGCCTGGATCGCGGTGCAGGAGGCGCGATCTGACGCGCTGATTTTTGGCCGAACGGTCGTGCTGGAGCCCGAGCTCCATCCCTTTGCTTCATATCTGTGGCACCTGCTCGAGTGGCGGGGCGAGGAGAACCCGCCGTGGGTCCTGTCGCCGTGGGATCCCGGGCAGTGGGCCGGGGTCGATGGCGCGTGGGTGGTGGCCACTGTCCACCGTGATCTCTACCCCGGTTCGCTGCAGGGCAAAGAGCGGCATTGGGGAGGCGTCTCGGATCGGCTCAGACCACTGACCCAGGACCGCTTCCTCAACGCCTGGGTGATCGAGGATACCCCGCTGCCAATTTCTGGTTGGTATTCGACCGAGCGCGAGTCGAGCGGCCGGAGATTCATGTGGGGGCGCGTCGAGGCGGTGATGGCGCTGCCGCCGCTCGGCGAGGGAACCCAGCTCAGCATCGCGCTGCGGCCGGCACCGGGGCCGGCACCGGTGGTGATCGAGATCAACGGGCAGAAGATGGCGCTCCTCGACGGTGAGGGAGGCGAGCAACGACTGTGGCTCCGGATCCCTCCGGCCGCGGTCGACAAGGTTGCCGAGCTCCGTTTCACCCGCGCCGCCGCCTTCCCGCCGGGTGGTGAGGATCAGCGTCCGTTGGCCCTGCAGCTGTACGAGTTGCGGTCCCTCAGCCCGGCGGGGCCCTGGACGGGGGCGGTGGCCCACCCCTGGCAGCGTGATGCGATCAAGGTGGAGCTCGAGGGTGCCTACGGTGCGGAGGAATTTGCCGGCGCCGGCGAGGGGGTGTGGCTGGGCCCACGGGGGGTCCTGCGGGCGCCCGCCGGGGAGGGTCGACTCCGACTCCGACTGTGGGCGCCGCGACCGACGCCGGCACGTACCGTCCTATTCGTGGCTGGCCGCCGCGCCACAGGGCCCCTCGATATCGGCCAGAAGCCGGCGTTCTTTGACGTCGAGGTGTTGGGGAGTGAGGCCGAGGGGGGGCGGGTGGAGGTTGAGATCGTGAGCGATCCCTACACCCCGGCGAGCAATGGTGGGGCCGACCACCGAGAGCTGGGCGTGGTGCTGTCGGAGATCGCGTTCGAGCCCGGGAACTAGCCCGTTCCCATCCAGAAACTCTGGTGACAAGTGCGGGCCAGGGATCTTGACGCATGCGACCGACGCTTCTACGATGGCGGGGTCCCGCCACGCTGCATCCGCAGTAAGGAGCTTCTTATGAGTCAGAAGAATGACAAGACCGACAAGATGAAGGCATTGGAGACCGCCATCGGTCAGATTGAACGCCAATTTGGCAAGGGTTCGGTGATGCGTCTCGGCGAGAAATCGCAGATGCGGATCGATGTCATCCCCACCGGGTCGCTGACCCTCGACGCCGCGCTCGGGGTTGGCGGTGTGCCGCGTGGCCGGGTGATCGAGATTTACGGACCCGAGGCTTCGGGCAAGACGACCCTCGCTCTGCACATCATCGCCAACGCGCAGAAGGCGGGCGGACTGGTAGCGTTCATTGATGCAGAGCACGCCCTCGATCCCGAATATGCCGAAAACCTCGGGGTAAATCTCGACGAGCTCTTGATCTCACAACCGGATTTCGGCGAGCAGGCGTTGGAGATCGCGGAGACTCTGATCCGCTCGGGATCGGTGGATGCCATCGTGATTGACTCGGTGGCTGCGCTCGTCCCGCGTTCGGAGCTCGAAGGCGACATGGGGGACGCGCAGATGGGTCTGCAGGCGCGGCTCATGTCACAGGCGTTGCGCAAGCTTGCCGGTATCGTTTCCAAGTCGAACACCAGCCTCATCTTTATCAATCAGATCCGGATGAAGATCGGCGTCATGTTCGGCAACCCCGAGACTACTACCGGGGGGCGGGCCCTCAAGTTCTACACTTCGGTGCGCATTGACATCCGGCGCACCAGCTCGATCAAGCAGGGGGACAAGGTCATCGGAAACCGTACCAAGGCCAAGGTGGTCAAGAATAAGGTCGCGGCGCCGTTCAAGGTTGCCGAGTTCGACATCCTCTACGGCCAGGGCATCTCCTTCACCGGCGAGCTCCTCGACCTCGGTGTCGAGCATCGGTTGGTGCAGAAGTCGGGATCCTGGTACTCCTACGGCGAGGCTCGTATCGGCCAGGGTCGTGAGGCGGCGCGCCAGTTCCTGCTCGACAACCCGGACGTGGCCGACGAGCTCGAGCTCAAGCTGCGTGAAGCCTTGGGTCTGTTGCCGGGGACCGAGCCCGTGCTGTCGTCCGACGAGGGTAAAGAGACAGCCGAGGCCGAGTAGCCACAGCCGACACCCGGTGAGAAGTGCGGGCTAACAGCTCCTCTCCTCGAGCGGCTGTTACAATCTCAATGGGAGAAATAAATGAGGATGAGACTCCGTCGAAATTTAACACTTGCCTGCGTGCTGCTTCTTTCGGTGGCCGCGACCGGAATCGCGCAAGATAGGGAGGCGCCGGAACCAGATGCCAAGACGCTGCGATTCGTCCAGCGTGCCCTCGCCTGGTATCCGGACTCGACCTTCAAGCTGGTGGAGAATACCCGCCACCAGACCTCATCCGGGTCTTATCGTATCGTCACAGTCGAGCGTACGTGTGCGAGCAGGTTTTTGACGGGGCAACCGACGGTGTTGGTCGACGAAACGACCAACTCCGCGTGGCTCGGCAGTGTCGGCGAGCTGCCGTTTCAGGGTGTGGGGGCCGAGCCGGCCGCCGTAAAAACCTTTCTCGAGAGCTTCCTGCCCGACGCCCTCAAGGCGTCGATGAATCTCAAGGTGAGATTGGAGTGGGATGCCGGGCCGCGTCGTCCGAGCGCGCTGATCCCTCTGACCCTCGTGGTCGATACCGGGTATGGAGAGTCTCGACGCCCGGCTGCGATCACCGCCGACGGGAAGTACGTGGTGATGGCCTCGGAGATGCCCCTCGACGAAGATCCGGTGGCCTTTCGCCGGCGACTTTTTGCCGAGAGTGACCTCGTCATGTGGGACACCGAGGATGGCGCCGGCTCCAAGGTGGAGATCGTCGAGTTTTCAGATTTCGAGTGTCCGGCCTGCAAAGGCAAGTGGCCGATCATCCAGATGGCGCTCGGCAAGCACGCGGGCGCCGTTCGTCATGGCATGGTGAGCTACCCGCTGACCCAGATCCATCCCTGGTCGTTTCGCGCCGCGAGCGCCTCCTGGTGCATCGCGCTCCAGAACCCCGGGGCGTTGATCCCGTTCAAAGAAATCTTTTACAGCCTTCAGCGTGAAATGGAGGTTTCCCTCGTGACGCCCACGTCGCTGGACTTCATTGCCGGACGGGGTTTGGACGAGACCGCATTCCGGGCCTGCTATCTGAAAAAGCCCTCAATTGAAGCTGTACACGGGCAGATAAGCCTCGCCAAAAAGCTGGGCGTGAACTCCACCCCCACATATTTCGTCAACGGGTGGAAGATCCAGGCTCCGGACGGTTCATGGTTCCCCGCGTTCGTCGATCGCCTCGTCAAGGGTGAAGAGCCTCTGTAACGTTGAACGTTTAAACGTTCGAACGTTAGTGTTGCCGCCCGGAGGCGAGGTTACCTTCGCGGGTTTTCCGGAAAAGTACCCATTGATCAGTTGGAGGTACATGATGTCGAGAATGGAGATCGCAGCCATGAAGCACGGGTACAAGATGGATGATAGTCGCGGTGGACAGAGCTGGTTCAAGCTCACCCTCGGTCTGGCCGGCGTGGCGGCAGGCCTGTTTCTCGCGTGGAGGCTCGGCGCCTTCGATCTGCTGTCGGTCGACAACATTGATCGTCTGGACGCGTGGTTTGCCGGTCTCGGTTTCTGGGCACCGGTGGTATTCGTCGTGCTGTGGATCGTTGCCGCCGTGTTTTTCCTGCCCGGTCTCGCGATCACGATCGCCGGCGGGTTGATCTTCGGTGCGGTCTGGGGAACGGTGTGGACGACGGTCGGCGCCAACCTCGGCGCGATCGCGGCCTTTCTGATCGGACGGTATGCCGCGCGGGACATGGTCGAAGGCATGGTGGAGAAGAATCAGGCCCTAAGGAAGATCGACGAGGGGGTCGTCCGCCAGGGTTGGCGGATGCTGCTGATCACGCGGTTGGTGCCCATCTTTCCTTTCAACGTCCAGAACTACGTGTACGGTCTCACCGACATCCCGCTCAGAACCTACGTTCTGGTGACTGTACCGTGCATGCTACCGGCGACCATCGCGTTCAACTTCGCTGCCGGCTCGGTGCGGACCGGAGATTTCGGGAAAACCCTGTGGTACCTCGGCGTCGCTGCCGTTTTCTTCGTCCTGCTGTCGTTGATCCCCAACGTGGTCCAAAAACGAATCGCCACCGATGAGAGCCAAGAACCTGTTACGAAGAAGTAACGGCGGTGTTCTTCCCGCGCCCTCGACACCGACGAAGGGTGAGGTCGAGGGATGATTCGGGGTCGCGGTTCGATGGTGGATTCCTTGTGTTGACAGCCTTTCACCACTTGGGAGGCCCCGGCCGTCGTGGGTTGGACGATCGGAATTCCGAGAAGATTGCTAGGGAATGGATATTGCGAATTTCGGGCCGGAATCGTGACTGCGATGGTGGGGCCCCGGCCGCGACAGGTGTTCAAGATCCGCCCCATGTCTGCCATCGGTATCGCTATTCTCACAGTGGTCTTATAATCTTTTGAGAGGAGTGATATTGATGACTACTCTCGTTTACATCATTGCGTACCTCGGCATCGTCTTCTTCCTCATCGCGGTTGCCGCGCGCTTCGTGTTCTGGTCGAGGATGCCTATGCATCTGAGATGGGAGCTCTACCCCGTTGCACACGAGGGGGGAGGCCGCGCCGCATACGGCGGCTCCTACCTAGAGGAGAGCGATTGGTGGCAGAAAAAGCGCCAAGTCTCCCTTCTGGGTGAGCTCAAGGTGATGGTGCCGGAGATCCTTTTCCTGGTTGCCCTGCGCGAGCACAATCCGAAGCTCTGGACTCGCTCCTTCCCATTCCACTTCGGTCTCTACCTGGTGGCCGCAGCGACGATCCTGATGATGGTGGGCGGCGTGGTCGCTGCGGTGATGCCGGCTTCGATCGCGGGACCGGTGGCACGGGTGCTTGCGATCCTGGTGCCGCTGTTCGGTGCGGCGGGTCTGGTGCTCGGGCTCCTCGGTGCGATTGGGCTCTACCAGCGTCGTGCGAGCCGCGACATGCGGGATTACACGGCCCCGGCGGATTTCTTCAACCTGATCTTCTTTGTGGTCGCCTTCGGGATTGCGCTCCTGACCTTCCTACTGGTCGATCGTGATTTCTCGCTGGTGTCGGGCTTCGTCGCCAACTTGGTGACATTTAACCTGGTGCCGCTGGTGGGCGGCGGCGCGGCGGCCATCCTGTTGCTGCTGTCGGTGGTGTTGCTTTCGTTCCTGGTTGCCTACATCCCCACCACCCACATGTCTCATTTCGTCGGCAAGTACTTCGCCTACCACTCCATCCGCTGGAAGGACGAACCCAACCTTCGTGGCGGCGACCAGGAGGCGACCATCCACGAGCTCTTGAACCAGCCAATTTCCTGGTCGGCGCCGCACATCAGAGGTGACGGCAAGAAAACGTGGCTCGAAGCGGCCACCGAAGAGCCGGAGGAACCACCCAAATGAAAGAGCCGCAGAGCGTCAAGGACATTGCCAAGAACTCCGGTGAACCGCTAGCACGCATCGAGGCGCTCGAGCAGATCCCGCTGCCGCCTCCGTTTGACAAGATCGACGAGGAGCCGCCGTTCGCCCAACTGACAGATGAGGAGCGCGAGAAGTTCGTGGTCCTCGACGACACGATCGCAGTCAACATCGTCAAACCGGAGTCGAAGGAGGAGGAGGACCGTCTCGTCAAGGGCTTCCTGTCCGGTCTTGAAAAGCTGATGACGGTCGAGGACAACTGGACCTTTCTGCAGCCGTTTGAGATGTCCATGGAGCACTGTGCCCACTGTCAGACCTGCTCCGATGCGTGCCCGATCTATGAGGAGAGCGGCGAGAACGAGCTCTACCGGCCGATGTACCGCTCTGAGATCCTGCGCCGGATCTACTTCAAGTACGTCAAGAAGGCATCAACAAAGGTCCACGGCGACATTGACCTCAACTGGGAGGTCGTGGCGCGCCTGATCGAGCTCTCCTACCGCTGCAATCTTTGCCGCCGCTGCGCCCAGACCTGCCCGATCGGCGTCGACAATGCACTGCTGTCGCGCGAGATCCGCAAGATCGCCTCGATGGAGATGGGGATTGTACCCAAGGAGCTGCACGCCGACGGTTCGGTGTTGCAACTCAAGGTCGGATCCTCGACCGGGATGACGCCGCTGGTCGTCAAGGACAACATCGAGTTCATCGATGAGGATACGGCCGAACGCACCGGCATCGAGATCGAGACCCCGTGGGACGTCCAGGGCGCCGACATTCTCCTCATCCACAACGCGGGCGAGATCATGGCGTGGCCCGAGAACCCCGGCGCCTTCGCAACCGTCTTCGAAGCTGCCGGGCTTTCGTGGACCCTGTCATCGGAGATCGTCGCCTACGACGGCATCAACTACGGCGTCTGGTACGACGACGTCCAGTTCGCTCGTGTCGCGGTCAAACACGCCTCGGCCGCCAGGGATCTGGGCGTCAAGAAGATAGTGCTCGGCGAGTGTGGTCACGCTCACAAGGCGCTGACCGTGATTGCCGACAAGATCCTCACCGGCGACCTCAACATCCCGCGCGAGAGCTCGATGGTCACCCTGCGTGACATTATCCGCTCGGGCAAGCTCAAGCTCGATCCGAGCCGCAACGACTTTCCGGTCACCCTCCACGACCCGTGCAATCTGGTGCGGTTGATGGGAATAGTGTCGCCCCAGCGCGAGATCCTGGAAGCGATCCTGCCGCCGGGACGCTTCCGCGAGATGACGCCGCACGGGGTCGAGAACTACTGCTGTGGTGGCGGCTCGGGTTTTGCCATCATGTCCGGCCACAACTTCTCCGACTGGCGCCACCGCCTGACCGGCCGCAAGAAGTTCCGGCAGATTCTCGAAGCCTTCCAGGACGAGCCGATGGACATCGAGCACCCGAAGTACCTCTGCGCGCCGTGCTCCAACTGCAAGGGCCAGATTCGCGACATCATCGCCTACTACGATGCCTGGGAGAAAGCCGGCATCTACTATGGCGGTCTCGTCGAGCTCATCGTCAACGCGATGGTCGACGTCCAGCCCGGATTCATCGATTGGGAGTGGCACTAATCGAGCTCCGTACGCGGCGTTCGGAGCTCTGAATTAGTAAAATGGAAATAGGATTTTTCACGGCGTAACGTGTAGCGCGACGCCGGATTTCTGATTTTCCACCTACCCGCCTGCCCCTACTTGTGCGGGGAAGTGCTTGGCTTTCAGCGTTGCACGTTCATCATGCTCAATACTGCAGAATGCGAGACTTCACGCGCGTGTAACATTGCAATGTGCAATGTTTGTGTTCTGGCGCTGACGCAGATAGATTCCATATCTAACTAAAACCAAGGGACTTCCGTCAAGTTCGTAGGATGCTTCGTTGTGGCACGGCTGTTGCAACGCGTTGGGGACGACGAAGGGAGCGACTGGATGGTCGATCGCGAGGAGTGGAACTGGGACACGGGGAAGAAGCTGGTCTGTGATCTTCGCGCGCTTCAGGACCGGTTCGACGAGGTTCACGAGTGGGCGGTGAGTGCCGACGGCGAACGCATCGCGGCACCGGTGCTCACGGCACCGGATGTTTTTCGGGTGTGGGTCAACGACTCGCTCTGGGAGGGTGAGTACGAGAAGGCCTGGCACCTGGTTTTCGGACCCGACGGACGTTTGACCGCTCTCGTGAGGGTCGAAGACGAGTGGACGGTGGGAATTGACGGTGAGCTCTGGGACGAGCGCTGGGAGTTTGCCTGGAACCCGACCTTCAACCGCAATGGCAGCGTGATTGCGGTCCAGATCAAGGACAACATGGAGTACACGGTGGCCGTCAACGGCCGGCCGTGGGAGCAGAGGTTCCACTCCTCTAGGGGCCTCGTCGTCAGCGACGACGGCAGCCACGTGGCTGCATTGGTCCAGGTGGAGCCGCTTGCCGAGGCCGACACCGTTGGTTTCATGGAGGGGACCTGGAGCGTGGCAGTGGACGGCATGCCATGGGAGCGGAAATTCATCAATGTCTACGGGCCGGCAATCACCGCGGATGGCACCCACGTGGCTGCCGAGGTGCGTCTCGATATCTGCGACTACACCCTGGCCGAGGATGGGGTGCTCTGGGACAACACATTCGGCTGTGTGTGGGAGCCGACGTACCGCAACGGGAGGCGGGCGATCATCGCGCCCGTACGAACCGGTGGCTCTTGGACCATCGCCGAGAACGGTAGCCCGATCTGGGACAGTCGCTTCATGCAGCTGTGGAACCAGCGGGTGAGTGCGGACAGCGAGCACATCGCGGCGGTGGCGGCGCCCGGATTCGGTCTCTGGACAGTGGTTGTCGATGACCGACCCTGGCGTTCCTCGTTCAATGATCTCGTCCTACCGCCGGTCTTTTCGGCGGACGGACGACGAGTCGCCGCGGGGATTCGCCACGACGGCGAGTGGGGAATTGCTGTTGACGGAGAGACCTGGGCTGAGAGTTACGACATGGTGTGGGACCCCGTCTTCACCCCCTCCGGTGATCGCGTGGCAGCCAAGGTGGAGCGAGACGGCCGCTTCGCCATCGCGGTTGATGGCAAGGTGTGGAGCCCGTGGTACGAAGCGCTGTGGGAACCGGTCTTCAGCCCCGACGGTACGCGACTGCTCATCCGCGCGGTGGAGAACGGCACCTACTTCCGGCAGGTGGTTCCTTTCGACTCCACCTTCCAGGGTTAAGGGAGGGAGCATGTACGAATTCGTCCGCGGCCCTCTGGTCTGGATCGCATTCATCGGTTTCTTCGGCGGGCTGCTCTACCGATTCATCACGATGGCGCGGCTCGCGAGGAAGGACAAGGTCGTGTACGCGACCTTTGACGCCAAGTACGGTCTGCGGTCGTTGCTCCACTGGGTGATCCCCTTTGCCGGCGTCAACATGAGGATGCGTCCGATCTACACCCTACTGTCCTATGCCTTCCACATCTGCGTGCTGGTGACACCTTTATTTTTGATGGGTCACGCTGTCCTGTGGCAGGAGTCGTGGGGCATCAGGTGGTGGAGCCTGCCCGAGGGCATCGCCGACATCATGACCCTGGTGGTGGTTTTCGCGTGCATCTTCTTCATCATCAGGCGGTTGGTACGACCAGAGGTGCGAAACGTCAGCTATCCGTCAGACTTCCTGTTGGCGTTGCTCGTGATGGCGCCGTTCGTCACCGGGTTCGTGGCCCACCAACAGTGGCTGCCCTACAAACCGATGATCATTATCCACGGGCTTTCCGGGGCCCTGTGGCTGCTGCTCATACCGTGGACGCGGCTGGTCCACATGATGTGGTTCCCGTTCACGCGGGCCTACATGGGGAGCGAATTCGGCTCGGTGCGCCACTCGAAGGATTGGTGATGATGCATATCTGTGATCTGCACTCGATGGGGGAAGAGCGGCATGGCTGATCTTCAAGACATTCAGGTCATCGATCCCGGGGTTGACGAGAGCATCAAAAAGCTCACGCCGGAGCGGATCGAACGGACCATCAACAGGGTGCTCACCGAGGAATCGGCGGCACGCCTCCAAATCTACCTCGATACCTGTGTCCACTGCGGTCTGTGTGCGGAGGCCTGCCAGAGCTATATCTCGCGCGATGGAGATCCGGATTACGCGCCGGTGGCCAAGGTCAAGGACACCCTGTGGGAGATGGTCAAACGCAAAGGCAAAGTGGACGGCGAGTTCCTCCACAACGCCGCCCGCATCGCCTTTATCGACTGTGGTGCGTGCCGGCGTTGCAGCGCCTACTGCCCATTCGGGATCGACATTTCCTACCTGATCATGACCGTTCGGCGGATCCTCAACCTTCTTGGGGTGGTTCCCCAGTACCTCCAGGACACAACCAACAGCCACGCGGTCACGATGAACCAGATGTGGGTCCAGCAGGACGATTGGATCGATACCCTGATGTGGCAGGAGGAGGATGCCCAGGCGGAGCTCGCCGGCACCCGCATCCCCCTTGACAAGGAAGGCGCCGAGATCATGTATTCGATCATCGGCCCTGAGCCCAAAATCCTTGCCCAGCTCATCGCCAACATGGCCATCATCTTCAAGGTTGCCGGCGCCGACTGGACGATGCCGTCGACCGACGGCTGGGACAACTCCAACATGGCTATGTACTCGGGCGATTTCGAGACCATGGGCCGGGTCGAGCGGTTGCACTGGGAGCGGGCCATGCAGCTCAAGGTCAAACGGGTGGTGATGGGCGAGTGCGGCCACGCCTACCGTGGCGCCGTCTACGACGGACCGCGGTGGCTTGGTTGGACCAAGCCACCGATCCCGATGGTGCATGCGGTCGAGTATTACTACGAGCTCCTGAAGAGCGGCCGGATCAAGATCGCGCGCAAGATCGAGGAGCCGGTCACCGTCCAGGACCCCTGCAACATCGTCCGCGGCCGCGGGCTCCACCACAAGCTGCGCTACGTCATCAACGAGATCTGCGAGGACTTCCATGACATGGAACCCCGGTACGAGCACAACTACTGCTGCCAGGCCGGTGGTGGGCTCATCAACTGCGGTCCACCGTGGAAGCTGTCGCGGATGAAGAGTAACCGCATCAAGGCCGACCAGATCCGGGAAACCGGGGCACACACGGTGATCACCCCGTGTCACAACTGCCACTCCGGCATCGAGGACATCATCGGCCACTACAAGCTCGGTTGCCACGTCTCATTCATCAGCGAGCTGCTTGTCAAGACCATCGAGATGCCGAATGCAGGAGAGGAGGCATGATGATGCATCGAACAATACTGCCTCTTCTAGCAACCAGCCTTGTGCTCCTCGGCTTCACGCCCAGTTCTCCTGCGGCCGCTGCGGAGTCGGGGCTCCGGGGCGTTCCGCCGGCAACGGTGGTGATGGAGTTCCCCGAGGAGCTCGGCGCCATGCAGCGTCCGGCTGTCGAGTTCGACCACGCCGCCCACACCAAGGCCCTCGAGGCTGAAGGTTGCGAGAAATGTCACACCGTCGACGACAAGGGTCTGACCCCGGCCTTGACCGCCACCTTGAACGTGGACGATCGTAATCGTCTGATCGACGTCTATCACGACACGTGCATGGGTTGCCACGAGCAGCGGGCCGCCGAGAGCTTGAAGGCCGGACCGGTCACCTGCGGCGAGTGCCACCAGCGGCGCGCGCCTGGAGAGTCGGAGCGAGTGGCGATGGCATTCGACTACTCGCTCCACGCCCGCCACGTCCGCACCTACCCGGAGAAGTGCGACACATGCCATCACGTATATGACGAGGTGGAGAAGAAGCTGCGTTACGAAAAAGGCAAGGAGGAGGCGTGCCGCGGGTGCCACGGCGCTGTGGATGTCGAGAAGAACCTGTCCCTGGCCAATGCCTCCCACCGGCAGTGCATCGCCTGCCACCTCGACCGCGCCCGCCAACAGCTCGACGGCGGGCCTACTGAGTGCGTGGGATGCCACGACGCGGCCACCCTCCGCGAGATCAAACCGCTCGAGGAGATCCCACGCCTCGTGCGCGGGCAACCCGACAGCCTGTGGGTCAAGGCGCCTGGGGCGACCTCGGCGATGGTGGCGTTCAATCACCTCTCCCACGAACCTCAACAGGAGTTCTGCACGACGTGTCACCACGACCGGTTACTTTCCTGTGCCGAGTGCCACGGTCTGACGGCGGCCTCCGACGGCGGCGGCGTGACCCTGGAGCGGGCCCACCACATGGAGTCGTCCGAATACAGCTGTACCGGCTGTCACCGTCGCGTGACGTCGAACCGAGACTGTGCCGGCTGCCACCTGGGGACGAGTCTCGCCGGTGGTCAGGGTGCCTGCAAGACCTGCCACGATGGCCCTCGTCCGTCGAAGGAAGATCCACCGGTGCTACAAACCGGATCGCCGCAGGTGGCGGAGCTCGCCGAGCTGCCCGCCGCGTCCGACGATTTTCCGGAAAAGGTGAAGATCGACGTGCTCGTGGGCGAGTACGAGGCGTCCGAGATGCCGCATCTGAAGATCCTGGCGCGGCTCGACGCGCCGATCCGCTCGAATCGGCTCGCCAGGCACTTTCACGGCACCGTGGAAGCCATGTGCGCGGGGTGTCACCATCACAGCCCGGCGGGCGAGCGTCCTCCCCGGTGCGCGGCGTGCCACGGTCCAACCGCGGCGGCCACGGTGGACAAGCCCGGTCTCAAGGTTGCGTACCACCGCCAGTGCATCGGCTGCCACCAACGGATGGGAATCGACAAACAGGGGTGCACCGACTGCCACGCTGAAAGGGAGGTGGCTCCATGAGCATGTCGAGACGAGGATTTGTCGGCTCCCTGGCGGTGGGCGCGGGAGCACTTTCTTCAGGTGCCGCTGACGCCGGCACGATCGAACACTTTGAAGGCTATCCGGGTCGCTACGGGCTGCTCCACGACACAACCCTATGCGTTGGCTGCCGATCGTGCGAGGTTGCGTGTGCCAAGGTCAACGCTCTGCCCGAGCCGAAACAACCGGTGGGCGATCTCGATGTATTCGAAACCGTCCGTCGATCCACGACGACCGCCTTTACGGTCGTCAACCGGTACCAGGATGGCGACGACGGCAACCCGCCAATCTACCGCAAGCTCCAGTGCATGCACTGCAACGAGCCGTGCTGTGCCGCGGTCTGCCTGGTGCACGCCTTCACCAAGACCCCCGAGGGGCCGATCCTCTATGACCCGGAGGTGTGCATAGGCTGTCGCTACTGCATCATGGCCTGCCCCTACTACGCTCTCTCCTACGAGTACGACAACCCCATTGACCCGCAGGTGTTGCGCTGCACCATGTGCTACCCGCGGATCAAAGAAGGTCTCAACCCGGGCTGCGCCGACGCCTGCCCCGCCGGAGCGATCACCTTCGGCCGGCGCGAGGACCTGCTCATGGTGGCGCGGGATCGGATCCGCAAGTTCCCCGATCGCTACATCAACCACGTCTTCGGCGAGTACGAGTTCGGAGGCACGAGCTGGTTGATGCTCGCAGGCATTCCATTTCGCGAGCTCGACCTCAACGAGGGTGTCACCCACGAGTCGTTGCCCGCGATCGGCACCAGCTACCTGTCGGTGGTGCCGTTGATCGTGACCATCTATCCGGGTCTGCTGGCGGCGTTCTACGCCTTTACCAAGCGCAAGGACACGCTCGCCAAGCGGGAGCTCGAAGCGGCCCTGGCTGAGGCACGGGTGCTTGGGGAGGAGGAGATGAAGGCCAAGCTCTCGCACGCTGCTGAGAGGGCGAAAAAGGACAAGGAGAAAGCGGTTGAAGTCGCGGTTCGCAAGGCGCTTGCCGAGCAGGGGGAGGGAGGCCCGTCATGAGCATTGCTACAGCAGACAGTGGGAGGAACGGGATCTTCACCCCCTTCAACCTGATCACCGGCGCCATTCTCCTCGGCGGGGCCATCATCCTCACCATCCGTTTCACCACCGGGCTTGCCTCCACCACCAACCTGTCCGACACCAACCCATGGGGGCTCTGGATCGGGTTCGACGTCATGGCCGGCGTCGCCCTAGCGGCCGGGGGGTTCGTCATTTCATCCGCCGTCTTTCTGTTCGGGATGAAGGAGTACCAACCGGTCGTGCGGCCGGCGCTCCTGACCGGGTTCCTCGGCTACGCTCTGGTCGTCATCGGCCTTCTTGCCGACCTCGGTCGCCCCTGGCGTCTTCCATACCCGTTCATCAAGCAGGCGGGGCCGACGTCGCCGCTCTTCGAGGTCTCGTTGTGCGTCGCTCTGTACCTGACCGTGCTCTTCATCGAGACCACACCGGCCGTCTTCGAGTGGCTCGGTCTGAAGTGGTGGCGCCGATTGGTCGCGCAGCTGACGATCGTTCTGACGATCTTCGGACTGATCCTGTCGACCATGCACCAGTCGACCCTCGGCGCCATGTTCATGGTGACGCCGACCAAGCTCCACCCCCTGTGGTACTCCTCGCAGATTCCGGTCCAGTTCTTTGTCTCCGCCATAGCCGCCGGCATCTCCATGATCATCGTCGAAGGGTGGTTTTCGCACCGCGCGTTCCACCATCAGGTGCAGATCTCGGACGACCAGTTTCGAGACATCAACTTTGGGCTTGCCAAAGGTGGGGCGGTGGTGCTTGTGACCTACCTCGCGGTCAAGGTGGTGGCGCTGTCGCTGGAGAACGAGTGGCGGCTGCTCGCAACCGGATGGGGTGCGTGGTACCTCGTCGAGCTGATCGGGTTTGTGGTCACGCCGTGCATCCTGTTCGCCGTGGCCTATCGCGAGCGGAAGCTTGGGTTGGCGCGGGTGGCGGCGGCGATGACGGTCTTTGGCGTCGTTCTCAACCGGTTCAACGTCACCTTCATCGCGTTCAACTGGCAGGTGCCCCATGAGATGCGCTACGCGCCGGCATGGACCGAGGTGTGGGTGACGGTGTCGCTGATCACTTTCGCCGTGGTGGTTTTCCGATGGATCGCACATCGCATGCCGATCATGTACGAGCACCCGGATTATCCGGCGTTGCACTGAGGAGGGTTGGATGTATTACACACTGTTCGACTTTCTGACCCACACGGAGGGCGCCACCTATGTCCTGATCGGCGTGTTTTTGATCGGCTTCATTGGGTTCTGGAAGTTCTTGACCGAGCGTGAACGTGAGGAATAGTCTAATGTCAGTTACCTCTCAGGAACGGAGGCCGCAATGAGTCACAAGATTCTCGTTGTAGACGACGAGGTCGATGTGAGGAGATTCCTCGCCGCAGTCCTCGAAAAACGCGGCTACGACGTGGTGACGGCCGAGGACGGCAGACAGGCGTACGGTATCGCCGAGCAGGAACGGCCCGACCTGATCGTTCTCGATCTCCAGATGCCCAACCAGACCGGCACGGATTTCTACCGTCGGCTGACGAAGCACGACGAACTGCGCGAGATTCCAATCATCGTCGTCAGCGGCCTTGCCGGGCGCCATCTCGCGGTGAGCGATCCGTTTGCCGTCTTCGACAAACCGATCGAACCGGAGGAGTTCGTGGCGACCGTGGAACGGGCGCTGGGAGAAGGCGATGATTGAGAAATCCGAGAACCAGACGCCGAGATTGGCGGGTCCGCATTGCGGTCGGATGGTACCGATCGGTGAGCGGATACACCCCCGAGAGAAAGGAGGGCTGTGATGAGTGTCATGGAGAAAAAGGACCACACGCACCCGAACCCAAAGGTCCGAATGACGGCCCTGGGAAAGGTCGACGATCCGGAGGTGCTCGTTGAGGTGGCATGCAGCGACGACTCGCCCAGGGTTCGACTAACCGCCGTGTCGCGCCTGACCGACGACCCCCACCTCGAGAAGGTCGCACGACATGCGGAGTCGTTGGATGTTCGCCTGGTGGCGGTGGAGCGTATCTTTTCCCAGGGGGTCGTTGCAGACCTCCTGAAGGTACCAGAGGACGTCGAGCTCATCGGAATGTGCTTCTCGCGCATCACCGACCGGCGCATCATCGAGTCGATTGCCGAGGATCCGGATTACAGCCCAACCGTACGCCGGATGGCGGTGGAGTTCTACGCGGACGAGTCGTACCTGGCGGAGGCGGCTGAGGCCGCGGAGGCGGAACCGGTACGCAAGACCGACAAAGCGGTGGAGGCCTTCATCGAGGCCTACGGTGGCGGTCTGCACGGTGTGCGGGCAATCGGTCGCTTCCGCCGCAGCGAGAAGGCCCTCCGTGCCCTCGGCACAGTCGCCATGGGAGGCGGTGAGACCGGTGGGCTGGCGGTCGAATACCTGTGTTCGGCGCTCGGCAGCGCGAACCCGAAGCTGGTCGAGTGCGCAACGGCCGAGCTCGAAACCCTCAAGGACCCGGACCTGGTCGACTGCATCATTCGTGCGCTCGATAATGAGAAGCTGCGCGAGCCGATCCGCGAGGTCTTGCGGCGTATTGACACGCCCGAGGCTAGGGCCGTGCTCGGCGACCAACCTTCCGACGCGTAGTCGGTGTATGGGAGAGTGACATCATGACAAAGAAGATCCTCATCATCGACGACGAGAAGGACATGCGGGTTTACTTGGAGGCCGTCTTCCGCAAAGCGGGTTTCGATACTGAAACCGCTGAGAACGGCGAGGAGGGTCAGTGGTTGGCCGAGGCCCATCAACCAGACCTGATCACCCTCGACATCCTGATGCCGAAAAAGTCGGGCATCAAAGCCTATCGCGGCCTGCGCACGTCCGACAAGACCCGCTCGATCCCGATCGTGGTCCTGACCGGCCTCACGCGGTTGGACGATTTCTTCGGTGATCTCGGCGACCTTCCCCGCCCCGACGCGCTGGTCGAGAAGCCCATCGACCGTGACGCCTTTCTCGAACAGGTGAAGGGACTGATCGGGAGCGAGTAACAGTCTGAGACCTCGGGGCACGGATCCGGAACGCGCCCGTCTCCGGGCCCGCCGTCC
>Ga0164313_10001196_pt1 | contig 22775 bp, 13 predicted proteins | sample GuaBasSedimGuay4_FD_113735 | JGI IMG/M metagenome (GOLD analysis project Ga0164313, IMG submission 113735) | Subseafloor sediment microbial communities from Guaymas Basin, Gulf of California, Mexico - Guay4, Core 4569-4, 0-3 cm | ecosystem: Environmental > Aquatic > Marine > Hydrothermal vents... | reverse complement strand
GCCGATTCACAGCTTATGATCTCTTCATTTCATCAGCATTATGGAGAGGAAGAACCCCTTGTGGGAAGGGGTGGTTCGGGAACCATTTTTCTGACCCATTGCAGCCTGAGATGTGTTTTCTGCAGCAACTGGGAGATCAGCCAGGGGGGAAGGGGATCTAAAAGGACGCTTGAGGAAATGGCGGACATGATGCTTGTTTTACAGGATAGCGGATGCCCCAATATCAACTTTGTCACACCCACCCATTATTCCCCTCATATTGTCCTTGCGGTCGATATTGCCGCACGTAAGGGTCTGCATATTCCGCTTGTATATAATACCTGCGGATGGGAACACGTTGAAATAATAAAGGAACTTGAAGGGATCATGGATATCTACCTTCCTGATTTCAAGTATGCGGATGGAGAGATGGCAGACAGATACTCATCAGGTGCGCTTACGAATCCCGAACTTACAAAGAAAGCACTGCTTGAAATGATCCGCCATCTGGTTATGCCAAACAACGTTAGCGGATCGAAGGAAGTGATCTCCTGGATAGCCGGTAATCTTCCCAAAGACACGTACGTAAATATTATGTCACAGTACCGACCCCTGTACAAGGCCAGGGATTATCCTAAAATCGCCCGGAGGATAAGCAGTGAGGAATACACAATGGTGGTGGAATGGGCAAGACAGGAAGGATTGACAAACCTGAATATTCAAGGATAGTGGGATCACCTGTATTGTGACTGGGGATTCTGTGTGGAAAAACCAGTCTGGCTTTTGCAAGTAATACGCAAATTAGATACGGAGTTGTAGAAATATAGGTTTTCATATATTTATGTCCAGAGAAAATCGGACATGGATGATTAGCCGCATTGTAAAATATTCAAAACATCTGTTGTTACTCACAATGGTTAGTTTTGCTGCTAATGTTGGATCTCAACCCGACTTAAACCAGTACATACAGAAGATTAATTCAGATGACGGCCTGTCCCATAACATTGCAAATGACATTGTACAGGATGGAAAAGGGTTTATATGGATCGCAACTCATGATGGACTTAATCGTTTCGATGGTTATGAATTTAAAGTCTACCGGTTCAATCCGGCCGATTCAACAAGCATTTTAGGGAATTACATCAAATGCTTGTATGTCGACCAAAACGATGATTTGTGGATCTCAACTCGCTATGGACTAAATTTATATAATCCCGAACAAGATAATTTCACGGGTTTTACACTGGATCAAAATGAAAACCTGGATATTACCAAAATTGCAGCTTCCAACGATGGTGGCCTCTGGATATCAAACTACATGGGCGGTTTTGTCCATTTCGATCCGGGAAGCAAATCATTTATAAAATTTAATACTGAAAATCAGGCGCTAACGACAAATTTTATCATGTCTATCCATGAGGATAGTGATGATATTTTGTGGGTCGGAACAGGAGATAATGGTGTGCTGATTTTCAGGCATATTAATAACAGGTTGGATGTTGTTGGGGAATTAGTTGACAAACTTGAGAAATTTGATATTACACAGGTTGAAGAGATTTTTGAGGATATAAATGGTAATATCTGGATTGCAAGCAGGCAGGGAGTTCTATTCTATCACCGCTCTTTAAATGAGTTCTTCCACATTCAAAAGACGAATGAAACTTCCGGACTCAGTGGAAATATAATCCTTGATATTGGACAAGATTATCAGGGTAATATATTTATTGGCACCCAGGAGGACGGATTAAACATTTTGTCCCAGGATCAGCTTAAGGCAAATCATCCAAGAACATTCAAATTTTCTAAAATCCTACCTGGTTCCGAAGGATTTAATTTGTCACACAGATCCATCCAGTCCATTTATGAAGATAAAGACCGAAACATATGGCTTGGCACTTTTGGAAACGGAATTAATTTAATACCATGGGTTCAACCCAAGTTTAAACTTTTGAAGCACACGGTTCAAAATGCGCCTGACATAAACTTTGGTAAAATTTGGGGAATATGTGAAGATAGAGATGGACTCCTTTGGATTGGGACAGATGGAATGGGTCTTAAAAGATGCAATTTGATTACAGGAGAAATCAAGCACTATAACAGTGGGAACAAACCTGGCGATATAAGTGATGACGCCATTTTATGCGCTCTATGTGATTCAAAAGGAAGACTCTGGTTTGGCACCTATGCCGGAGGACTCAATCTTTATGACAGGAAAACAGACTCATTTATTCATTTCAAAGTAAAAGATAATCAGAACAACCAGACAGTTAATGATATACGATGTATTTTTGAATCACAAAACCAAGAAATCTGGATTGGGACCAATGGTGTAGGATTGATGAAACTTGATTCTGATCATTTTACTTTTCAGAACATCATCCCTGAAACCGGCGGATTGAGTGCATTCGATATTCGTGCAATAGCGCAGGATAATTCTGGAGGCCTTTGGCTTGGTACTTATGGAGCCGGTTTGTTTTATTATGATCCTGAAACAGGAGAAACAAAGCATTTCGCATTCGATCGGGTAAATTCTGGCACGCTAAAATGCAATATCATCTATTCCTTGCTTTATGATAAGGAGAAGAATCATTTGTGGATAGGTGGCAGCCAGAATGGAGGACTTAATTTATTGAATTTAAACAACTTTACTTTCTCCATATTTGATCATAACAATGGTCTTGCCAATAATATCATTCACGCTATTGAAAAAGACAGTAAAGGAAGATTATGGATGTCTACAAATGCGGGAATTTCTCTCCTTGATCCTTCTGTTAACGAATTTACCAATTATGACAAACTTGATGGCGTTCAGGGACAGGAATTCTCAAATGGTTCGGTACTGAAGAGTTTCATTCATAATATCATTTGTTTTGGTGGTACAGCGGGTTTAAATTTCTTTAATGCGGATGATATCAAAAAGCACATAGATGAAACGCCAATATTAATAACAGATCTGAAAATATTTAACGAGGATGTTTCTCTTAAATCACCAAAAAACAGTGATAGTCCCTTACTTAATACGATCCTTTATACCAAGAGCATAGAGCTAAATCATACGCAAAATAATTTCACCCTGGGTTTTTCCGGATTTCATTACTCAAATCCCGATAAAATTAAATATCAGTATAAACTTGGGCCCGCTGATCAGGATTGGAATAATCTGCAATATCAAAGAAGTGTTACGTTCCAAAATCTCAAGGCGGGTGAATACCAGTTCAAAGTTCGTGCATCAAATGAAGACGGAATATGGTCGGACATTTATGAATCTCTCTTTATTACGATTAAGCCGCCACCCTGGAAGAGCTGGTGGGCTTATGTTTTGTACAGTCTTTTATCGGCATCTTTTATCATCTGGATATATTACTATAACCTGAAAGAGGCAAAAATAAGGCATAATCTCCTTCTCGAAAAAAAACTCAGGGCACAGGAACACGATTTGTACGAAGAAAAAATCCGGTTCTTTACGAATATTTCCCATGAACTCAGAACCCCTTTGATGCTTCTGATAAATCCCCTCGAAGAATTTATCACAAAGGAGAGTATTCACACACGTCTTGGCAGAACGTTTAATGTCATGTACAGAAGTGCCAACAGTCTGTTACAATTAATTAATACACTTCTGGAATTCCGTAAAACAGAAACGGGTAAATTAAAACTACATGCTGGCATGTATAATATCGTTGAGCAGGTGGAAGAAAACTGCATTGCTTTTATGGGAATGGCGGCGAGAAAGAATATAGAATTGAGCTTTAAAACCGATGATAAGGTAATAGAGGCCTGGTTTGATCGCGAAAAGTTAGAGATGATCTTAAATAATATTTTATCGAATGCCATAAAAAATACCCATGAAAACAAGTGCATTTTAGTGAGCGTAATGAAGGATCAGAATTCATCAACAGAATATCCGGAGGGACATATCACCATTCTTATAAAGGACGAAGGGAAAGGAATTCCGGAAGATGAGCTCGATAAGATATTTGAGAGGTTCTATCAGGTAAAGGGGGTAAACAATTCCGGGGGTACGGGTATTGGACTGGCACTCACAAAAAAGCTGGTTGAAATACATAAAGGCAGCATTCAGGTAGAAAGCAAAATTAATCATGGGGCAAGTTTTTTCGTTCTTTTGCCCCTGGGAAACAGCCATCTTACTGAAGAAGAATTAATCTCTGAGCCATCAGATACCCAAATCATCAGGACTGCCCATATTGATAACGGAAATTCCGATTCAATAAATTTATTACTCGAAAAACTCTCCTCCCTTTCACCAGAAATGAGGAAGATTCTTGTGATTGAAGATAACGAGGAGATCAGGTTCTATTTAAACGATCTGTTGAAAGATTATTTCATTGTAGAGGAGGCAGGAGACGGGATCTCAGGTTTAGAAAAGGCAAGGCAGTATCATCCGGCCTTAATTATCTGTGATATTATGATGCCTGAGCTGGATGGGCTCGAATTGTGTAAGATCTTAAAATCGGAGCTCGAAACCAGTCATATACCCATTTTGATGATTACTGCTAACCTCGCACATCATATACACATTAATAGTCTTGAAGTGGGTGCCGATGCATTTATAACCAAACCATTTAAACCGGATTTACTGTTATCACGAATATATAACCTGCTAAAATCAAGGGAGAAATTGCGTGATTATTACCTGAATAGATTTAAAAGTGGAATGGTTTCCGAAACGCAATCGTTGAATAAGGATGAAGAGTTTTTAATCAAGGTAAATGGACTTATTCACAAGAATCTGAATAACAACGATTTTTCAATTACACTACTTCATAAAACACTAGGTGTCAGTCGTACAGTATTTTACAACAAGATAAAGTCACTTACAAATTATTCACCAATTGATTTGATCAGGCATATACGATTAAAAAGAGCTTCCGAATTATTATCTACAAGGGAGTATAAAGTGTATGAAGTAATGATGAAGGTTGGCTTCAATGATGAAAAACATTTCAGACAACTTTTTAAAAAACAGTTTGGTGTTATGCCGTCTGAATACCTTCAGGCATCTCTTAAAAAATGATTTCAAAGATCTTACAATTCCATTACTATGGTAACTACAGATCTTGGAGGTATTGAAATAATATCATCCGCATTCTCATGAAGGGATAATTTCAGATTCTCATCTGATTTTGCCGATGTTGTATAGAGCTTTACAGATTCTGCCTTCCGGTTATCAATCGTTTTCACTTTTATCGGATAAGTAACTGTCTTAGAGTAGTTAACCATTACAAATATTGCTTTGGACTTATCAGCCGGGGCATATCCTGAGACCATTAATCCGGTACTTGATCTCTCATCGTTCTGGTTATCTGACCTTAATACAGTGTATCGATGCATTCCCGGTCTGATAAAACGGCTATAATTACCCAGGGCCCAAAGGATCTTTGAATCGTAAATCTCACCCTCGTTTTTATTCTTATCGATATACACCAGCCCATCTTTATAATCGTAAGGACTAACAGCCAGCCACCAATACCATGTTGTTGATTGGGCAACTGTGAGATCATAATGTATGAGTCGGGCGGTATATAATGCAGGATCAATACCCAAATCGCGTCCATTCCCATTTATTTCATCATTGCCTTCCAACAAACAATACTCTGTTTGACAAAACTGAAGATTTACATCAATTTCTGAAATGGCGTCAGCCAGGCTATTACGCTCCTGCAAAAGTGTGCTTACCGGATATGTAGAATAGTAGCTATGACCACTTATTTTTAAGGCTATATTTGAAAGGTCACCTATATAATTATCTGACTCCTGTGAGAAGAACTCATATGCCTGATTGCCTCTTTCGGGTTTATTTCCATATTTGTAAATATATGTAACTTGTGCTGCGTCAGATACCTCAATTTGTGTCGATAGACCCTGGTCTATAAGCTTCCCTGATAAATGACGCACACTTTCTGCAATTTCTTCATTGGTATATGGAGAACCTTCCTGTCCTTTATTATCCCAGTCCCATTGAGGTTCGTTAACAGGACTTATATAATTAATATCCAACTTATCCCGTAGATTAAGCTCTTTAATAACCGTTGCCAGGAAAGTGGCAAAATCTTCGAACCTGTCATCCCTCAGATTCGTTGAACTGCCACCGTCTGACCAGGCTTTCTTATTTTCAGTATAGTGAACAGGCGGACTGTTCACAAAAGCTGTTACATTTTCAACTCCGTAGTCCTTTGCAGCCTGCAAAAACCAGCGTTGGCCCAGTTGTTTATCCCAATTATAAGTTCCGTCGGCATTTAAAAAGCATTCTGAACGCCGCCATTCGTCATTGATCTCACTTGAGATGCCCTGCTCGGCACTTCCGGCTCCAATATTGAATCTCCACCCAGAAAGACCTGCTCCTTCAGGAAATCCATTATCATCAATCTCAGTGCTAAAAAGGAGTTCTGCTATTTTCTCCCTCTTTTCGATGGGCCAGTTTTTTCCAACAAATTGTGTGCTCCAGGCATCAGAAGCCCCAAAAGAGTGCATTTCTTGCTGCTGATCATTGAAATTGAGTGAAAGGGTGATAAACGTATCCGAAGGTATCTCTTTATCCTTTTCCTTTGCACAGGAGTGATTTGCAAAAACAAGCCCCATGATTATTGCCAGCATCATCATTTTCTTCACATAAAGGATTTTCATTTTATTCATATGGAATACATAAAGAGAAAATAATATGTGCCGGTACCAACCGGCACATATTTATCATCTTGTTCTACAATCTTATCTATTTATGGCCACTCTTGTAACGGCCTTTAATCCTTCACCTGATAAAACAACCAGATATAGCCCTCTGTTTAACTCACTTACATCAACTGATACGGTGCTCAGGTTATAGACTTTCTGAGTAGTAACCATTCTGCCTGTGAGATCAATAATGCTGATCGTGTGTATGGTGGTATGGTCAATCATTTTAATATAGAGCATATCACTGGCAGGATTGGGATATACCGAAAATGTCTCGTTATCAACCTGGATTACATTAACAGTTCGGTCAGAGCAAGTTCCAAAAATATAAGCGGTCAGCGTTATATCTTCTCCTCCTATTTCAGCAAGGCGCTGATTGTTCTCTCCGTCTTTGCAATCGCCCACAATGACCTCTTCACCGCTCCAATAATCCGTTGCGCCGTTAACAAATGAATAAGGATAAGTCGTATTCCCGGGCAGCACAATGGTGGCTTCCCAAATACCCTCTCCTGCGTCAGACAAGGCTGTCCATATCCATGGTTCTTTTAGCACAACCTGAACACCATCACCGGAAACTGTTACATCATTCATGTCAACCCTGAATGTAACATTTACATCAGTTAGCACCGCACACGCTCCAAACGATATTGTTTCGAGGATCGTGTCATTTTCAGCAAGTACCAATCTTCTTTCCGGTGCTGAAGCAGTCCCAAAATTACATGCTTCAGGAACTGATTCTTCACCTTCCCAGTCATCTATGGCCCCATTAACAAAGGTATAAGGATAGGTGGAATTCTGGTTCAGCAGGAGTGTTGTTTCCCATACTCCATTCCCCTTATCGACCATTGCGGTCCAGATCCATGGCCCTTTAACAACGAGTTGTACACCTGTTTCTGTTACAGTTTCCTTGCTCATATCCACACTGAAGGTTGCGCTTATCTTACCAACGGGATCGGCAGTACAGCTTCCAAAGGCAACCACATCCAGTACAACATCTGTATCCTCAACCGTAACATGTCTTTCCGGTGCGCCCGGCTCACCCATATTACATATATCGGGAAGTTTCTCTTCACCACCCCAGTTATCCACGCCTCCGTTAACAAAGGTATACGGATAGGTTGCATTCTCAGGCACCTCAACAGTGGCAGACCAGATTCCACTGCCCTGATCGCTCAATGCGGTCCAGATCCATGGCTCTTTTATTACCACCTGTACATCATTATCGATCACGGTTTCGTAAGACATATCGACTGCAAATGTGATCATTACTGTTGCAATGGGTGTCGCATCACAACTGCCGTAAGCAACGGGTGGCAACAAGGTATATCCGTCCACCACAGATAGTTCACGATAGCCATCTGCACTGGCACATTCGGCCGGGACAGTTTCAACCACATAATTGGTCCACTCATCCGCTCCGTTCTGATAGGAGAATTTGTAGGGGATGACTGTATCGGCCACAGTTGCCAGGGTAATGCTGTAAATTTTATCACCATCGGGATCTTCCATGTAATAATAGTCCACCCAGTCGCCAAACAATACCCAGACAGATCCGCCGTCAAATAAATCGCTAACCCCGTTCAGATCTACCTGGTAATTAACCAAATTGTTACCTGTACAACTCTCATAGGCAAACACCGGCATAACCGTATCCGACTCTGGAACTGTCATTTCACGGAATGCGTCACCATTGGCACATTCTCCCGGGACAGTTTCAGTAACATATTCGGTCCAGGAGTCAGGACCGGTCTGATAGGAAAAGACATAAGGAAGTGTCGAGCCTGCCTCTTTTGTCACCTTCGCCGAATAGATGGAATCCCCGTCCTCATCGGTCATATCTGCCCACTCTTCCCAGTCAATACTCGTGTAGATCCAAACACCACCGTCTTCATACAAATCGGTAACCCCTCTCAGGTCTACACTGAAGGTTACATCTGACATCAATTTTTCAGAGCAGGTTTCATAATAAAAGGCAGGCAAGATGGTGTCCGCGGCCGGGACATTCAATTCCCGGTAGCCATCTGCGTTCGCACATGCATCGGGTACGGTCTCTTGATAATACTCGGTCCATTCATCCGGACCATACTGGTATGAGAAACTGTAGTTTAATATGGCACTTGCCGTTGTGTCAATATTGAAAGTATAAATCCCATCCGCATCAGAATCATCCATGTAAAAATACTCGGCCCAATCGCCGAACAGTAGCCACACGGAGCCACCGTCATGCATGTCGGTGATCTTGTTCATGTTCACCTGGAAGGTCACATTTACGGTTTGAGCTGCAAGAAATGAGCAGACAAAAACCAAACTAACAAACAGTAGTGTAATTTTCTTCATAATCATTTGTTTTAGTTATAGTTAATATCCAAAGTTCTGTTGTATCTGGTATTCTGACAGTGCGATTTCGCTTGCAGGAATAGGGAACAACTCGTGCACTCCGGGTCTGAAGAGTGTGCCCTTATTGTGGCCGGCATCATAAGGATCCGTACTGCGATTCTGGTTGTAATCAAAAAAATCCTGGATCACTTCGGTCAGCCTTCCGGTCCGTGTTAAATCGTAATACCTGTGACCTTCCATGGCAAGTTCCAGTTGCCGCTCCTTATGAATAGCCTTTAGTAAACTGATCCCTCCGGCATTCTCAGGTGAAAGTGCAACCCGGGTCCTGACCTGGTTAAGCGCCAGAAGGGATTCAGATTCACGGCCATTGTGATAGGTGATCTCGGCATGTAACAGAAGCAGATCGGCATACCTGAACAGAATATGATTCAGTCCGGAGCGAAGGTGTTCGTCCTTCGACGGTCTGTCGGTATAGTTCAGGTAATATTTCCGGTTGATTCTTCCCGATTCATTTTCTGTTAACTGGGTATTGTAAGATGGATGATCCGCATCCACATAATCACCTTCCTTAATGATGGTCCAGGATAACCTGGGATCTCCCTCCATGGCATTTTCAAGGTAACTTGAGGGGGTTCCGAATCCCCAGCCCCCGTCAGCCCGGCTGCGGGATAGTACAGGAACAGCGGTGCCCACATAATAAATATCATCAAAGCTGTGTTGTATTTCAAAAATTGAACCGTTTCCATTTGGGTTATTTACGCTCCAGACATCCCCGAATGCATCATTCAGGTTGTATTCCCCTGAAATGATTACACTATCGGAGTAGATCTGGGCCTCACTCCACTTCTCCTGATAAACATAAGCTTTTGCCAGGAAAGCATGTGCTGCACCCTTTGTTGCACGACCAAGCTCTTCGGCTGCCTGCTCCGATTTGAGCGGGAGGGCCCGGGAAGCTTCCTCCAGGTCCTTTTCAATCTGCGCAAATACCTCTTCTTCTGTGGAGCGCTTCACAACAGGATCGCCTGCTGAAATCTCATTAAGAATAATCGGAACACCCCCAAAATTCTTTACCAGCTCAAAATAGGCGAAGGCTCTCAGGAATTTTGCTTCCGCCACAAAACGTTTTATATTTTCTTCGGAAGAAGGACTATCAGGCACTTTATCAATGACCAGGTTGCATCGGCTTATGGTGGCATAGGTATACAACCACTTAAATTCAACCCATTCATTGTTGGAATGGATATTGAAATTGGCCAGGTTTCCAAAGTCCCGCTGGTCACCTTCGATGGAGTTGCCTTTAAAGGCTTCATCTGAACAAACATCCCCCACCATCCAGAAGAAATCCAGCTGCCACCAGTCATCCGGACTGAGTGACTCATAACATCCAAAAACAGCTCTCTGACACTCTTCTTCAGTAGCAAAATAATTTTCAGATACCTGGAATCCCTGGATCGGTTTATCAAGGAAGTCTTCGCAGCTATATGCCAGTAGCAGCGTAAAGAGGATGATAAAATATATGCCTTTTGCTTTCATAATCGTAATCCTTACTTGTTTACAGGGTTAATTTCAATCCTATGGTAAATCGTTTTGGGAGCGGATAATGTCCCCAATCAATCCCTCTTACGGTAGGCCTTCCGCCCATATCAGGATCCAGGCCGGAAAATGGTGTGAATGTGTATACATTTTCGGCACTTATATAAATTTTTGCCTTCTTGATCTTAATGGGTGCTAATATGCGCTCTGGAAAGTTGTAAGCCAATTGTACGTTTTTCAGTCGGATGTAACTGCCGTCCTCAATATAATAGTCAGAATACCTGAAGTTCTGATTCTGATCTACAGCCTTGATCACAGGCTGGGTGTTCGTGGAATTCTCACCGTTCCATCCACGTTCCAGTAGCCCTTTCTCAGAGTTGTAATATCCTTCTCCGGTTGCGGAATAAGGTTTTATTGCATTCAGTACGTCGTTTCCATATGAGCCGGTGAATAACAGGCTTAAGTCAATTCCCTTATAGCTCATGTACCCATTAATGCCATAAGTAAAATCCGGTTCAGGGTTGCCTATTACCCTCTTGTCATTGTCGTTCAGGATCCCGTCGTTATTTATATCTAAGAACCTGAAATCGCCCGGTTCGGCCTGGGCTTGCAGCAGGTTCCCCTGCTCATCGCTGTGACTGTTTATTTCAGTTAAATTCTGAAAGATACCATCGGTAACATACCCATAAAATGTACCCGCCGTTTCACCTTCCATTGTTGTGGTTAACATATCCAGCCGCTGGTGGTTCCCGTCCGTTACTGACTCACCGTGGACCAGCTTTTCTATCCTGGTTTTTGCCGAGGACAGGTTGAATCCAAGTTCGTAGCGGAATTCTCCTACCGCATCCCTGTACTTGAACATCATCTCATATCCTTTCGCAGCCAGTTCTCCAATATTAGTAAGCTGTTGCGTATATCCGAAACCCATATAGCCGGGAACACTTGTCCAGAGGATCATATCCTTGCTTTTCCTCTGGTAGAGATCAAGGCTGTAAACCAATTTGTTGTTCAACGCGGAAAAGTCGAGCCCCAGGTTGATGTCCTCTACCGTTTCCCACTTTAGCAATGAGTTGCCAATGGAAGAGGGGGCTGCACCGATGACCACATCCTGGTTTGCTCCCATGGTGGTATAATAAATACCCATCCGGGAGTACCTGGCGTTTACATCCTCAAAGAACTGGTTACCGACCTGTCCCCATCCGGCACGAATCTTCAACTGGTTTAGCCAATCCTGCGATTCCATGAAGCTCTCCTCTGAAATCACCCAGGCACCCGATACCGCAGGAAAAATCCCCCACCTATTATTTTCAGGGAACTTGGAGGAGCCATCCGCTCTTAAGCTTGCTGCCAGGATATACCTGCCAGAAAACGAATAATTCAGGCGGCCAAAGTAAGAAAGGAGTGTGCTCTCTTCGTTGGAGGGTTGTACAGAACTTCCATTCCAGGTTACTGATTGCCAGCTTCCCGTTGTGGCTGAGAGAAATCGAAGCGAGCTGCTGTTATTCGGTGTATCTTCACCCTCTCCGTAGAGCGTCTTATGAAGTCGTGATTCCATCGACATTCCAGCCAGAGCTGTTATGGAGTGTTTCCCTAAATCTTTATGATAAGTCAGGTAATTCTCCCAGATATTGTTTATACGATTATTATGCGCACGGCTTACGGAATTGACATCCCTCTTATCTGTCTGCTCTATAAAATAATCAGGTCCAAACCAATTCTGCTCCCAATTGCTTAAATAGATGTTGTATTGTGATTTAAATTTCAAACCTGCAGCTATATCCCATTCGAGGTATGCATTTCCCACAACCCTGAAATAATCAGTCGTGTAGAAGTTCCTGGCAATCTGTGCCACAGGGTTTCCAACATCAGTGGTTGTGGGTGAATAGATGCTGTATTCATTCAATCCCTCCTGCTCATATTCGGGTCTGTACACACTGGTAATCGGTTCAATCAATTGCGCATCCCACACCACATTCGGGCCATTGGTAGTCGTGCTTCTGGCAATGGTTATATTCTCTCCGATCTTTATTTTTGGTGTCAACTGGAATTCTGTGTTCAGCTTGAAGTTATAACGTTCATAGCCTCCCCCTTCCAGGATACCTTCCTGGTTAAAATAATTGACCCCTGTGGTGACTTTAAAATCCTCGGTGCCTTTTGACAGGGAGAGGTTGTAATTCTGTACAAGACCATTCTGCATGACCTCATCCCACCAATCGGTTCCTGCTTCAAAAATATCGGGATCTGGGTATATGGGTGCCTGGCCGGAGTTCTCTGCTGCCAGGTTTGCAATGCGCGTGTATTCATGGGCATCCGCTACCTCCGGCTTTCTGCTAACCGACTCCTGGCCAACGGAAGCATCGAAATTTATAATTACCGCACCTGTCTTTGCACGTTTTGTCTCAATAATTATCACGCCATTCGATGCTTTTGATCCATAAATTGCCGAGGCGGAAGCATCTTTCAACACCTGAACCGATTCGATATCCTTCGGATTCAGGAATTCGATATCTTCTAAGGGTGAGCCATCAACAATATAGAGCGGATTGTTATCATTTATGGTTGATATCCCTCTTACCAGAATGGTGGCTTCCGCACCCGGCTGACCGCCACGGCTCATCACCTGGACTCCCGCAAGCTGCCCCTGCAGAACTTCCTGAACAGATGCGGCTTCCCTGGTTTCCAGTTTATCACCCCTTATCACAGAAATGGCACCGGTGAGGTCCTTCTTTTTCACTTCACCGTATCCCACAACAACCACCTGTTCGAGCTCTGTAACATCAGGTATGAGTGTCAGGTTGTAAATCTCCTGGTTCGTATAGGGCACCTCTTCTGAGCGGTAGCCGATATAGCTGATTACAATAGTGTCTCCTGCTTCTACCTGGAGGGAGTAGTTACCATTGACATCGGTAATGGTCCCGATTGCGGTGCCTCTGATTGTCACATTGGCACCCAATGCCGGTCCTTCCTCCGTTATAACCTGGCCGGTCAGGGTTTGTTTTTCCTGTGCCATTATATCCGCAAAAAAGATGAACGACACAATCAGGAGCAGTACTGTATAATATATTCTTTTCATTGTTCCGGGTATTATTCAAAAACTTTTGTTACTGAAGCATGTTGGATATGATAATCCAGCTTAATGGTATACATTCCCGCCTGCATGTAATAGGCAACATAAGGAACACCATTCCAGTATCCGTCAGAGGGTGGGAAATCACCGATGTTCGCAACCTGATCCTCCGTCAATGGATCCAGGTTCAGGGAGAGGTCCCCAACCACGTAACCATAATAATCCAACCAGTCGGTATCCAGCACATCTTGTGGATAATATGTGAATCCCAGGTTGAACGCAGAAACATCACTCTTATTACCTATGAAAATGAAAACAGCTCCCCAGTCATCATCACCAGTATCGGTGAATTCAACAGTTGTAGTAAAAATGTATGGATTCTCAGGATCCTGTGTCATTGGCAATGCCCCTGAGGGATCCTGCCAGGCATTGGCCATGCCTACTATTCCTGAACCAAGGAGGTACATTTCAGACAGGACGGGCGTATCTGCTCCCACAAATTCTGCGGTGTAAGCCATCTCTTCGGGGCTAAACCTAACCTTATGATACCCTTCCTCTTCAAGGACAATTTTATCACTCCCTTCATCATTGATAATTTCAGAAGGATTATCGGGATCAAGCCCCCAATTGAGTGGTCCCCAGCCTCGCTGTCCAATAAACTTAACTCCATTATAGTCTTGAATTCCAAAACTATAAGTTGCAATTTCATACCAACCAGGATTATCCAGGTCCTGCCGCATCAGCATTGGATTATCAGGAGAATCCCATCCCGACCAGGTTGCACCACCCACACAGTATACTTCTCCAACTGCAACAGTACCAACTGCGATACTGATTATTTGTACACTTTGGTTACTGGTGCTGTCGGCGGCTAATATATTTATGAAATAGGTTCCGTCGGGAATAAGTTCCGGGACTATATAGTCTTTAACAAAAATATACCTTGGATTTACCGGATCGAATACGATAAGTGTATCGATACCAAATTCAGGAGCGTCAATGGCGAAAGTGTCTATACCATGATTATCAGTTACCTCGATAAAAAATCTCATTTTATCTCCCCCAAACACATTCATACCTTCCGAGGGACTTGTTATTTTAAATACCGGGGGTTCCACATCCTTATTAAAAAGAATTGGCAGCTCACGGGTTGTAACATTACCTCCCACATCTTCAACACTTAATATGAGCATATGATTATCTGCAAAGGCATCAGCAGGTGTCAGGAATTTGTATAACAACTGGTATTCGGTCCTGATGCTATCCGATAGAATAATGTCTTTATCGAGATACCAGTCCTGCTTAAGCAGGTTCACTTTCTTCAATCCAACATCATCTGTTATAAGCGCACTTACCCAGAAAATATGACCCGGAGCGGTCGATATATTCTCTGATGCTAAATTAATATCGGGAGCATTGGGATCCTGAACAGGATCTTCCGGATCACACCGGCATAAAAACAACGCCGATAAGATTATAAAAGAGAAGAGAAATTGTCTTTTCATAGTAGAAAGTATTTTCTAAAATAAATTTATGGGTAAACTTGCTTCATATACATGGGTTCTCTGATTTTTGACAGGGGGTATTTTATCAGAATGTTGTATAACAGTGAAGACTGACCGGTTTTCGAACAGTTCCTGTTATTGAATGATACACGCTCTCTCCATTTTGTTTCAGGTTTGCAGTTGATGTAGAGAAGTGATCTCTAAATCACTTGACAGCGAAGGCCATCAGTGCGTTGCCACGCCTGATATACATCACTCCATCAAAAATTACTGGGAACGAAAAATGATGGCCGCTTCCATTGCGTATGCGCATTTCGGATTTTAACTCCGGTAAGCCGCCATTCAGGCTAAAGAGCTGTACTTTCCCGTTATGGCCGTATACAAGAAGCTATCTTTCACAACAAATCCTTCAAATACATTCACCACGCTCCTCGCTTGGTACAAAATAGATATATCCATCTTTGTGCACGACAGAATTGCAGTGTTCGTAGCCCCTCCTTATACCCCCAAGTGGGAAGCTGGAACGTAGTTTGCCATCCTGTCTGTCCACCACGTGAATGTAATTCCTTGAAGTGCCAACAAGTACATTCCTGTTAGGCAGGTTTATTAAAATGGGTGTGCCATAGGAGAAGTAATCCTGCTTTACTGGAGATGACCAGACCAGATCACTTTTCCGTTGTCCTTATCGAAGCTGGACAGATGGCCGGTACCGGATACTGCATATACGCGGCTTCCTTTCATAGAAGGACTTGACCTTGTTCCGGGATAGCTGGAAGAATAATCCATTCCCATAAACTCCTTCCCGTTGGGATTTCCTGAGTAGTAGATTTGTTCCCTATTTGTTCGGAATGATCACAAGAAGCCATTATGGACATCAATACAGCTAATATGAGGATACTTCTCAGCATGTAAATAGCATGTGAGATAAGTTACGAAAAACTCTTAAATGTAGAAGGTTAACTTCAAATACTCCTGGACAGATTCTGTTTTAAAAGCTAAAAGATACTTTTTACATGAAATTGATAATGATGCTGATATTGATTATAGTGAACGTACATATACAGAATAGCAAATAACTTGAAACAAGCAGCCAAAGACATCCAGATCCATCTGAATCCCGAGGTAAAATTAATTTGTAGTTTGAATAATATACAATTGACTTGCATTGTTCGATTCATTTGACTCTCGTATTACATTATCTGGATCGACAGTAAATCTCAGTTCATATTTTGCACCTCTTGAGGCTGCGGTAAAGTTTACCGTGGCTTCTTTGGTTTCTCCTTTATCCAGTCCACTAAATCCTTTGGCTGCAATACCAGGCCCACCAAGCATAATAGTTCCGTTATAACTCTCTTGTCCAATATTTCGGACTTCAAAAGTAAAGGTACATTTGGTTCCCGGGCTTACTATTCCACCCGGACTTCGTGATCCAGACCAGATAACCATATCTGGCAATTTTGGTGATATTATAGGTTCTTCCTCTTTAGGCTCTTCCCCCGAAATTGGTTGGACTGCCTCAGTTGAAGGATCTGCTGTCCGAGGTTCATTCTGTGAACCTCCTTGTTTTGAATTGCAGGTATAAATGAGCAGAACACCAAAGAGGAAAATGAAAGAAAATTTTGTATGCATAATGTCACGAGTTTAAACTATTATTTCACTTCAATACCCCAGTCTATCCTTGAAAATTAACAATAATAACCTGTGAGGCTAACCTTGCGACGGATAAATAACTGATATACATGTTATTGTATGTAACAAATTATATGTTAAATAGTTCTTACACCGCCTGTTTTTGCAATAGCAAGATTGATTGCATATGAACTTATTAACGCTGGAGGCTGTTTATGTAGAATGAAACTAAATAGTGAGCGCTGAGAGTTTTTCATAAAACTAATCCATCCTCGTGCACCCCTGGGATTATTGATGAAGACAAGCCGGAGTTTGTAATGCAAATGTTGAAGGACCTGTTTAACTAAAAAAATAATCTTAAAATTTCAAAATTATGGCAAAGGAAGTATTACCAGAAGAACTGATGAATTCGGTATTGGGCAAGCTATATGACGTTTTAACCAATGGGGATGATGTAGTACCACAATCGAATGATAATTATTTGGCATGGCTATCTGTAGGAATGCCTTTCCCGAAAGAAGAGTTGGAATTTTTATCCACTGGTTTTACTGGAATTTACCGGGAACCAGAACCCGCACCCGTCTTGGATGGGCAAACTCCGCCAGCTCCCAGGGAGAAAACACCAGAGGAAATAAATCAATTGCTGGCACAGGATGTGACACGAAAGTATATGCAGGCTGAAAATGTTGCACGGCTTTGTGACATGGTGCCTGATACCAGTGGGGTTAAGGGGAGTGTAACCATGAATGTTTGGAATCCTGAAAATACACTATCCTTAGCTTACAGGCACATCCTGAAATTTAGTCAGGTAGCCAATTTTGAGCTTGATGAAAAGACAAAGGCAAAAATTGTACGCCTTCGGGGACTATTACAGGAGAAAAAGACCAAGAAGAATATTATAACCGACGAGGAAGAGGAGGTATTGCAAGAAACTGCGCTTGTAAAGAAATACAATGAGAAGCTTCAGAATTACATGAATGAGGCTCTGGAGTACAATACACATAGAGTAAATGCTTTGGCAGCAAAAGATCCTACAGCGGTACACTTCTGGGCGATGAATGCTTCCATTCTGAGAAATAAGGTATCTGCGGCAAAGAAAGATTGGATTACAAACGGATTTAAAGAGGAGTACGATCAGATAGCAGCTTTCATAGCACAGGTTGAAGGTAGAAGCATGCTCACCTTAAAGGCCGACTATATCGATGACATGGAGAAAGCCAGATTAACCGGGCCATCATCAGGATCCGACTTTTTCTACACCTCATTTTTACCAGGTGGATTCGCTGACTCTGATAGTGGCTGGACAGAGTTTAAATTCAGCAAAAGCGACTTTGAATCTAATTTTAAGTTCAACTCCAAGAAAGGTGGAGGCCAGGGAGGCCTTGCTCTGGGTTTTGTCAATATCGGAGGGAGTGCTGCGCATAAAACAGAAACCTCAAAAACCAAAATAGATAGTTCAAGATTTGCATTAAGCTTTAAAATTTGCCAGGTACCTATTGTAAGACCCTGGTTTAATGTGAATTTTCTTACCAGCAAATACTGGAGATTTGACCAGAATAACGGAGAGTTTAAGGATAATATGGTATCCAATGGTGCTTCTCCTCCAAATGGAATGATTCCGGCTTATACGACTACAGCCATTTTTGTCAAAGATCTCAACCTGTTCTTTGGGGAACGGAATACTGAAATTTCCAATAAGATGAAAAGTACAAGTGGAGGTGGATTTGTATCCTGGGGACCATTTTTTGCAGGGGGTAAGTATGAATCACAAAGCAGGGAAAGGAAGGTTGATATCAGTAGTAACTCCCAGGGTATCAAAATTCAAGGAATGCAACTCATAGGTTTTAAATGTCATACCCTGGCAAAGGCCCCGGATCCAAAACCGGATATTTCTGAATGGGTATAAATTTAAAGCTACCTAATGTATGCATAAATTAGCCGCAATTTTTGAGAAGATCAAGGGGGTTTTTTATTCGACCCAGCAAAAGGAAGAAGCCGGGGAGAAACATAAGTTTCTTTTCGCTCCCTTTTCTACCGGATTCACCTACGATGATTTTTTGTTTCTGGATTCAAATCAGGCGTCGGAGAACTCCCTTAAGTGGTATGATGAATTATTAGAGTTTTCACAGATAGCAAATACAATTATCCCAATAGAGGAAAGGTTTTGGACCTTATCAGGCGATCAAAACGATTATCTGTTCAATCGATATAAAAATATCCTGGATAATCTACGGTTGATGGATCCGGATTCCTTACAAATCGAAATGCTCTATAAACATCCCATTTTTACAAAAGCGTTGGATGCTGTAGATGAGGAGCTTAGTGATTTGTATCGCCCATTCTTTAACTTTCGTACAAAACTATCCGCTGAGATTATTCAGTTAAAGGAAACGATTACTGATTCTAACCGAACAGTGCTTGATCTTGAGATAAAAATGAAAGAAGATAACCTGCAAGAATTAGATAAAAAGTGGAATTCCGAAGGGAAAAAAGATGACACCGAGGCAAAAATACTTGAGATAATCAAAGATGAGTTTGACTGGTTTATGCAGCGTTTTATTAGTACAAAATCACACTTAGAAACCGGTTCGGTGACTGGTTCGCAAGAAATCAAATTTTACTTAACCTCCTGCACACCCAATAATTTATTTAAAGGTGATGAACTGGAGTGGAATAAGATACACATTCGGAAAGCTGAGTTGCAGAAATTGTTGAAGGAAATGGATAGCGATAAGTATAAGGAGGTGCTGGGATCCGCTGAACTTTCACAACTCGAAGTTGAATCCATCAATTTTGAACTTTTGTTTGTAAATGTTACCAGGGCCTGGTTTGATGAATCTATATTGAACTCCCCGTTTTGGGACATTAATCTTTTAGACAAAAATCAAATTCGCATACCGCAATTCACCTCAGAACTTATACTTGTAAGAAATGTGGACATCAAGCTTCCCGAAGTCTCAAATAAAAATAAGATGTTACTTCAAAATAAATTAATCCATAACCTGGGTCCATTTATCATCAATACATCTCAATTGAAAGAGGGTAAAAACCTGCAACTAAAATCGGTAAATAAATCTTTGGAAGTTGAAAGAAAAATGGTGTTTGATGTAGGTGCAAAACTTAAAGCCAAACAGCGACACAATTCAAATATCGAGGCCTTAATTACTAAAAAGCAATCTCAATTCATCACTTTTTCACCTCAGCTTAAAGCCAAAAAAGTCACTCAAACATTTACAGCAAAACCTGGTTTCTCTACAAAAGCAAGATTTCGACCTGAATTGCTAAGAGCCAGGCCCACATCCCATAGAGTGCACGCTGCAACAAATAGAATTAAATGCAAGTTTAGCTTTACGGACATACAAACCAATGTTCCGATAGTAATAAAAAAGGGGCAGGTTACTGTTTGGCAACCCAATTCCAATTCCCGGATCAGCATTAAGTTTTCCCAGGAGGGTAACAATTCATTTGTGGTTATTCTCTCTAAAAATAAAAGCTATAGACTGAAAATTAGCGTGGAAGGTTATGAACCATTGGAATATCATTTTACAATACCTCTTAACAATGCTTCCGGGATCTATCAAAAAATTGTAAGGCTCACCAGAATAATAGTGGAAGTAGAACCAGAAACTGAGGATTTTCAGCTTATTGGGGTAATATCCAGAAGAATAGTTCCTTATCCAAATCCGATAAAAGGAGCAGATTATTTATAATCAAAATACAGAATTATGGGAACAGCATTTATTGAAGGAAGTATTACGGGGCATTCGAGTCCCAGGTGGAAAAATCCAGGAAAAAAAGATAAGAAAGTACTTAATAAGAGACTTTCTATAGCCAGGGCAAACGAAGTTGAAATCTTTCTGCAAGAAATAATCAATCGAAAATTGAGCAATAAGGGATTGCACATGGAATTTGCATTGGAATGCACCAAGGAAAGTGACTTTGATTCAATATCAATACCCTCGGAAGGTTTGGGTGATACTGTGACGCTTATAGAAGGATTCGGAGACGAACATGCAGATGAATCAAGTATGCGTCGAACAGATATCAATCTGGTGATCACTCATCAGATGGAAGCTGAAACAGGTATGAGCGTATTGGTTGTTATTCCAGAAGAATGCGAAGAGCATGCTACCGACAGATGGGCTGTACGATTGACTTTGAGTGGAGGCGCCGGCCATTTAGGAGGGGGGGCAGCTTTTGCCTTGGGGGAAATTAAAAATCGCAGAACAAACCAGGTAGCCACTGGCTCTTTTGTTGGTGCTGGAATCGGTGTTGGACTTCAAAGCCCCGGAGCAGATCCTGGATGGGGAGATTGGACCAATTTTAAGACAGATCAACGTATTACCTTCGATAATTTTGAAGGGACTTTAGCGCGTCTAACAGCAATTGGTGCTGGATTTCTTATTGGCTTTAGTCAAGCATATCTCTCATTTCCAATGTATGGAGCAAATTCAATTTCCGTTGGTGGATTTACCCTTGGGGCTGTTGGAGCAGATGCAGGATCTAATGTTGGAAAATGGAATTTTAGCAGTAGCCCTCCCGGACCACCATGCGTGCCCGAACACACAGTTCCAGGCGAGGAAGCTATTCCATATACCTATGATATTCAGGATTCTTTAAAACATTCTGTATTTTTTGAGACCGGCAGTAGTGATATCAGCAATAGTCAAATGCAACAGTTAGAAGAATTTGTCGATCACATTGTACGCCAACTATAGTATTTAGTAAGCACAACCTAAGTTTACATTTATGTGGTATTGACATTTCTAAGGATGATTTGATGTGGTGGATCATAATGTTAATCACCACCAGTACCCAAATGACCAAGATGGGTTTAAGGAATCTCACAATGGTTATATCTACGCAATGGCTATCAAGAAGAATGCTGTTGGAGTCCCATTAAGACTTGTGAAATTTAAACTTGGTATCTAACCCACATATATTGAGCTCTATAATGGATTTACCGGATGCTTTAAAGCGCCAGTTTTCTTATTATGATAGTCATTCATTTGCTTGAGAAATGAAACGACATGTAGTTTTTCATTCAATGACATATCTGCAGTCATCGATGAGAACACATCTTGCATCTTAGGTAAGATTATCTGAATTTCTTTCTTTCCTGTATCTGTTATACGAATTCTCTTTGCCCTTTTGTCGTCTGGATCATCAAATTCTTCTATGAGTTGTTTTTTCAATAGACGCTTCAATACTTCTATTCCTGAAGGAGGTTCGACCAAATGCATCTTGATGAGTTCCATTTTCCTGTAACTATCCACAAGGCTGAGGTGATATAGAAAACTGAATCCTTCTGGCGAGGATAACTCTGATTCTCCTAATGCTGCCTTCGCATATGCTTTATAATGCCTGTTTTGCAAGGCTAACAGAAATGATAATTCCATATCCAAAACATCATGGTCATGGGTGGATTGATCAGTATGTTCATCTACAAACAGTTTTGAATTTAGCCAGATAATGAAGGAGGTTAGTTCAATTTCACTTTCTGGATTTTCCTTATCAAATATTTCAAACCATTGGATTAACTGCTTGATGATCTCTAATGAAGTTTTCATGATGTAAAAATAGCGATAATACTTCAAATAAATAATAAATAAGCGAATAATAGTATGTAAATGATATATAATGATTATATTTGCTTCGAAAACATAGTAAATCGCAATATTAATACTAAAATTGAATAAAATGAAAGCAAAACCGTATGTAGTAACTGAATACTACTATCCAAAGAGTGAGCATGTTGACGATGTAATGAATATCCTGGTTGAAACATCTTCTATGATTAAAGATCAGGATGGCGCATTGATGAATATGGCGTTTGTCCAGCTGGATTTTCACATTCTGCAGAATGCTAATTGTTTGCTCTGATATACTCATCCAGTTTAGATTCCCGGGGACCTATATAGTTAAAGCGTTCGGCCCATTCCAGGCCAAAGGGTTTGCCAACTTCTTTGTCTGAAGGGACTCCTCGTATTCTTTGTGAGTCCATATCCAGGACAATATTTTTGATGTAGTTTCTG
>Ga0164313_10001195_pt1 | contig 22775 bp, 26 predicted proteins | sample GuaBasSedimGuay4_FD_113735 | JGI IMG/M metagenome (GOLD analysis project Ga0164313, IMG submission 113735) | Subseafloor sediment microbial communities from Guaymas Basin, Gulf of California, Mexico - Guay4, Core 4569-4, 0-3 cm | ecosystem: Environmental > Aquatic > Marine > Hydrothermal vents... | reverse complement strand
TGCCCGGCGAGCTTGGGCCTCTTGCGGGGGGACTACTCTGAACTCGTAGTCATCTATGGAGGTATATTTCTTCTCCCATGGGGTGGCCGCAGTAGCCCTGTCTCGAATCAATTGCCCTTTGCCGCCCATGGCTTCCATGGCGTCTTGTTCGCGGCCTTCGTCTACCACCTGTTCCCATACCACACGACCATCACCATCGAGCTTTTGTACGGCAACTGCGGTATCCGGGTTCTCGAGTTCGTTTTTGCTCTGGGCGTAGCCGAGTATTTTGGCCAGTGCTTCTTCAGACGGATTGGCCACCCAGTCATCGGCCAAGGACTTGTTGGTGGTCATCAGGACGCCGGGGAAGTCCGGGCTTGTGACCGCGAGCAGCTTCTCCGAGGTGCCCGACTTACTGGCAACTTCGTCGGCGTAGGCGGAAATCTCCTCCACATCGGCTGCGTTGGATTCGGCCAAGAACACCGCTTGTTTCTTGTCGTTCAGGAACAGATGGTCAACTTGAGCCCGCAAGTCCTCTATGGGCTCGGGAGTAGTATCGAACTGTTCCCCCACATTCGGCAAGGCCTGTTGGGCCGTTAACTGCTCGCGTATACCGGCTTGCCAGTCTTCCTGTGGTGCCGGGGCATCGCCGCCCAAAGCCTGTTCGTATTCGGCGGAAGATGACCAAGTTGGGCGAGACGGGGTTTCCACCAGCGGGAGTGGCGGGTTTTGTTCCGCCGCATAATTCGCTTGGAGGGCCGACTCGAAATCCCCGGACGAAGTCCACTTGCCCAGCTTGCCCTCTACATCAATAGCCTGCTCGTTAGCGACGTTGGACTCTTGGCGGCTAGTAACTGCCTCACGGAGGGCCGCGAGCATTTCACTGATCTCTGCTTGGCTGTCTCCGGTCGGGCGAGTGCGGAACTCGTGCATGGCCGTGGATACTTCATCGATTTCCGTGTTTAGCATGTACTTAAGCTCGGGGGAAATCGCATCCATTTCTGCTAAGATCGCATCCCGCTCCGCCTCGAACGCTACAAGGTTTGGCCCTACGGAATCTTTAGTCCACTCGTACAGCTCCGGCAGTTGGCCCTCACCACGCTCGCCCTGCTTACCCGCGTTGAGCGCTGCCTCTTGTGCTGAGTCCATGTTCCCAGCGGTATCGACGTCGGTCTTATCCGACTTGTAAACCTTCCGGGCATATTGGGCTACCCTGCCACCAACACTAATGCCTCCGCCAGCCACACCACCGCCAACAGCCCCGGCCAGCATCTGGTCAAACGCTTCGCCGATGTCAGCTTCTTTCTGGGTACCAACAACATCGTTGGCGTACTCCAGTCCTTCTTGGACAAATTCAGTAACCGATTCTCCGACAGCCGCACCTGTGGCCTTTGTGCCCGGAATTTTAGCCGCCACTTTACTGAGGGTGCCTTGGCCCATCTTCCCTAGGCTTTGGCCAATCTTATTAAGGCCGACCTTATCAGCGGCTACAACCAGTCCAGCGAAAGCCGTGGACACCGCATAATCTTCACCGGAGGGGGCATCCCGGCCATCAGCTTCAGCGCGGGACTTGGCCAACTGGCCTACCCGGGCAGTAAGGTACACTGGCATACTGGCCATCATGGCCGCCATGTGGGGGCCGGATACAACGCCGGTTTCTAGGCCGAACTGCACAGCGGTCATCAGGCTACTACGCGTAGAGGTTTCTGGGTTATCCCAGTCCGCCTTTACTTCTTCCCAGCTTGTTACCGGGGTGTAGTCGAAGGTTCCCGCAGACCAGTCCTCTAAATCTGAAGCGCCAGCCTCCGTTGTATCTCGTATGAAACTACCTACCGAGGTACTAGGGATGTCCTCTTGGGGTTTCCCGGATCGAATTCGTTCCGCTTGGGCCTGTCCACGGGCGCCGGTGTCACCTTGGCCATCGGTGAACACGTCGTACATACTGGAGGCTACGTCAATAGCACCACCAGTCGCCGCGCCGCCTGCACGTATAGCACCCGCGCCCAAGTCCACAGTGGTTTTGGCTGTACCAGAAATTACTTCTTTTAAATTCCCCCACCAGTTGGATTCATCTTCTGGCTCGGGCTCTGGTTGAGCGGGCTGGGACATCCAGCCGGTGCTGCCATGGCCACCGGGGTCAAGTGCCGCGCCATCGCCGCCACCAAGCGCAGTCGGGGCGGGTGCTGGGGTTGCGGGTTCCGCGCGCTCGGGGTACCAAGCACGTAAGCGCTCGCGCTCCTCAAGCTCGTCTGGGGATAGATCTAGGTTGCCAGAAGGCACAGCTATGGCCGCTGCTCGCCCGGCTGGTGGTGTGGGGGAGATCCAATCGTCTTCGTTAAGCGCCATAAATTTCTCCGGCTACTAGGTAGGAATAGCCTCTTGTTGGGCGGGCTGGCCGTAGGCAAACTCTTTCCATGGGACAAGCTGCGGCTCGCCACCACCCGCCGGGCGGAAGGCAAACTGGTAGCCCTCTGGGGTGTAGGTGAGCTGCATATCTTGGCCACTGGAGTTAGCTTGTAGCTGGGCGTTCTCTACAGCGTTCAATACCTCTGGGGGATTGAAGCCGCCCCGCACGCCGGCCGACAGCTTTATGGACATGGCATTATTTTTGGCTAACTGGGTTGGGTCGTTCTGGTACATTTCCCACACGTCCGCACCCATAACCTTCTTGGCTTCCTCGTCTGATATTTGGTACTCAGGGTCAGAGCTGACAATGTACTTCGTCCTGTTATTCGTGACATAGCTCTCTACCGCTCCGGAGCGTTGGCGTATCTCAGCATTGGTCATGCCGCTGCCACCGCTGCCACCGGCCTCTGCCGAAGCTTCTGCCAAGGCCTTGGTGCGGAGCTCCTTCATGTACTCAGTTTGCTGCTCCATGTACTCCCGGCGTGCGCTGGAATCCTGACTTCTGCGAACATCATCGTTGTTACGCAGGTCAGTTTCGATACCCTTGATCTTCTGGTTGAACCCTCGTGAGTCCTCGCGGAACGTCTGCTCCCAGTCCGTGGTTTCCTCGCGGTGGGTTTGGGTACGATCCTGCTGGGCAATCTTGTTCATCAAGTCGCGGCTGGTAACGTCCCACCGAGCATAGGCCTCGGGGTCGTTGAAGTTACGAGTCATGCGATCGATCGCATCCGGCGTTACCACCATGGCTCCTTTGAACTGGCCCGGTGCGCCGCCTTCCCCATCCTGATAGCCCACGCCAATAAGCTTGCCATCCTTCATCTGTAGATCAATCTCGGATCCATTGGGGAAGAACGAATACGCCCGCTTGAGCGCCTTACCAGCGCCTTGTGTATCCCCGCTCTGTAGCAGGGTCTGGGCTTGCTGAGCATTGGTCATGAACTGCTGGTGCAGGTACTTGTCGATGCTGTCCTGTGCTTTGGTGAATCCCTCAATGTCGCCGGCCTGTAAATACACATCGGCCATTTCCTCACGCAAGGCATAGATGTCCTTGGTGGTGGGTAGCTTGAAGGAACCGCTTGCACCGGCAGGTCCCGGTTGTATCCCTTGCATGGGCCCGGGTGTCGAAGGTGGAGCGCCGCCGGGGGGTGGAGCGCCGCCGGGGGGTGGAGCGCCGCCGGGGGGTGGAGCGCCGCCGGCTGGTATGCCGGAAGCCGGGGGCGCTCCACCTGGCCCACCCATAGGTAATGCTGCGGGAGACGGGGCCGTTGACGCAGGGGGAGCACTCCCCGGCGCAACAGGAGGGGCAGCGACCCCGCCTTCGTTCCCGACAGCAACTGGTAAGGCCGAAGGAACCGCCTCTTGTTCTGCTGGTAAAAATTCTACGTCGCCGGATGCCGTACTCTTGGCATCCGCGAGAGCTTTGCCGGTTTTGCGGAGCTTGCGTTTCTTACTGCCTTCCTGCATTTGGCCACCGAACTGGTACCCGGTACCCAAACCCTTGGAAAGCCCAGAGGCGAATTTATCCCATTGAGCCATGACTATACTCCTACGGGAATTGCACCCTGCTCCGGTTGATATTTCTCCTTCATCTTATCGAAGAAGTCCGTGCCCTTAGCCCGCACCACCTCTGCGGGTACCACGTATTCGTCTTTCTTAAGCATGGTCGGGTAGACGTCGTCCGGTGCCGGGATGCCCCGGTCATCTGGTACTACGCCGCCCTCTGACATACCAAAGGCTGCCGCCGCACCAAGCCCGGTGCCGAGCAATTCGCCCATACCGCCCATGGCCCCGCCTGCGGAGTCATACGCTTGGAGCTGATTGCCGAAGTCCTGTGAGCGGATGTTCGCGCCCATTGAGGAACCCTGCATACCTTGGGCACCCCAGCTCTGGCCGGAACCCATGCTGCCAACGCCGGCACCCACCGTGGAGTTCATGTTGCCCACTGCGGAGTTACCAGCCTGAAGTGATTGGCCGTAAGCTTGGGCCACTTGCCCGGGATAACCTTTACCGATGTTGAGCGCTTCCGAGCGTAATGCCCGGCCAAGGTCTTCGGTGCGATACCGGGCTTGGTTGCCCGCGGCGGCCTGCTGTGCGGCCATCTGAGTTCGGGCTTGGCTGTCGATAGCTTGGGAGCGTGTCTGGCTGGGATCGATGCCGTAGGACTCAAGCCGCTTCTGTGCGTTCTCGCGCTGGGCGTCGAACTGTTGCTGGACGGCTGCTTCGGCCCGGCCCATTTCCTGCTTGATGCGTTCGTCGGAGCCGTACTCCATGAACTCGCCGACGAGATCATCTTCGAGGCCTTGGTAGACTTCTTCATAGCGGGCGCGGTCGGCCTGTGCGTTCTGCCACTGCTCCTGCATGATGCCGGTCTGGACGCCGAGAGTTTCCTCGAGCACATTCTTCTGGTCGGCCCACTGTTCCTTGGCCCATGCCATCTGGTCTTGGCTGGCTTGGTAGGCCAGCTCCGCTTGTTTCTCTGTGGCCGCAGCACTGGAAGATAAGTCTGGGGCCTTGGGGGGGTCCGAACAGCAAATTGGGGTATCCTCCTTCTATGAAACCCACGCCATCTGCGGTATCCTTATATCTCTCACAACATAGGAACACGACAAATGGCTAAGGCCCAAGAAATTAACTATATTAAACTTCTTAAATGGTACCGGTATAACCCTGATACCGGCAAACTTACTTTTTCTCCCCACCATCCCCGCAAAATGTATAAAGCCGGAGAAGAGGCCGGGTGGGTAGGGTCTACTGGGTATCGCAAATTTCGACTGGGGCCCGGGATAGAGATAGCTGTGCATCGCGCAGCGTTTATATTCATGGCCGGGGAAGACCTCATGGGGCGGCATGTCGACCATATCAACGGGGACAAACTGGATAACCGGTGGATAAATCTCCGCGAGGCCGATGCTACCCTCAATGGACTCAATCGTAGTCGTGAAGGGCTGGGTACAAAGACCCTCCCGCGTAATGTTTATAAGGAAACCTGTAGCAAAACGGGTCGCATATTCTATCGAGTACGAATTCAAATCGGAGGCAAGAATTACTCTTTTGGCACGTTCGGCGACGCCACCGAAGCAATTGCCCACAGGGACAAGGTAATTCCTAAGCTGTTGGGGGAGTTTCATCGGGACTAACCTCCGGGGGTATCTCGCCTATCTTCTTGGTGTAGTGTACAGCTATTTGCTTAAATCCGTTAGCTTCCATCAGGCGCTGCAAAGACTTGCCCCCGCAGGGTGACTTGTCGCTCATGCCCATATAGACGACCCCGAGGTTCTTGAGGTACGCCTCGATGTAAACTATGAAAGCTCCAGCAAGGCCCCCTCCCCGGTGGTTCTTGGATAAGAAGAACGTATCCTCTGTGGCCTGCAACACGTTTTTGATGTGCGTGGAGTGGGCCAGAAAGAACATGGAATTCCCTACCATGTTTCCCCTCCCATCCCGCACCGTAAAGCACAACATCCGAGCGTTCTGCTCAAGGTACTCCATCATTTCGTAGTCTGGGTTCATCGGGTCATCGAGGTATAGCACCTCAGTTTCATCCCAATGCTCCCCATGTAATTTTCTGATCTCCGGCAGCATTTCGGACATGCGTTCCATGCCGATAATATAGTTAAAATGCGCCTTTGGCTCCAAGCCGTAATACGTGCCTTTGCTCTTGCTCATAACTCCCCCTGATACGGCCCGACGCTGAATATGGAATACGCAGCCGAGTCCAATACTACACCCGAAAACGAATCGCCGTCGCCTATCTCTATCCGCAACGAATCGCCCGCGCCCGCGCTATCCACAGTGAAAAGTAGGGATACAGCCGTGGTTAATCCGTCTTGGTTCCGGCCCACATATACCGGAACCCCCGCGCCAACAGCGGTTCCGCTTGTAGTATTAAACAGCCGGATAGTGGTTATGCGGCCGCTGTTACTGTCTGCAAACTCGACGGACAGAGCAACTATTAAAACGAATACGCCGGGGTTGTCCACGCGTATTGTGCCGGCTGCTATATCCGTCGCCGCAAACCGGGGCGGAACTGACTCCGAAGGGTAGTTTAGTATCGGAGTCCACCCGGAGTCTATGTCGGCTAAAGTGGCTTGCCCAATCATGCCGGCGTAACTGGAGAAAGCCATGAACTTCAGCACCGCTTCTTCCCGTGCATACTGCGGGTGCGGGTCGGGTTGTATACTTGGCACTACGTGGGGCACCTTCCGCACGTAGTTATCAATGCCCGCATCGTCCTTCCGTGCCCCGTCTTTATAAATGTCATTGTGGAGCACTGCCTTGCCCAATGACTCCGCAGCCGTCTGGTCATGCCGCTGGCCGACGAGGGTTTCGACTACTTCCTTCAGGGCGGAAACGGACGCCACAATAGACGCCATATCCTCGTCCAGTGGTACTGGTATGGCGCGGAACTTATAAATATCCGGGCGACGTGTCGGCTTATCCGAACTGGCCTTTAGCGCGGCGTTACGGCCAGCAAGCCGTTGGGGTATGCCAAAATTACGCAGGAGCGTCATAGTTTGCCCAGCTCCTTACCTGTCTCGGCTACTTTAAACGACTTGAGGTTGACGTTGCCAAGGAACTCGAAGTGCCACATTTTTGACTTGTAGCCGTCCGGTAGGCGGTACATATCCTCGTCGGTTATAACCACCGAATGCACCAGCTCATTGTCCGCATACATATTGAAGGTGAGGTTATCTATAACGGTCCCGCCACCATCTGTCCCATAAATCCATGTGGCATACAGCGGGCTGCGGTGGAACGGATTACGGTTCTCCGGAAGTATCGGTGGGAGTGGAATAAACGCCGGCAGCGTTTCAATTTTTCGCACCCCAACCAGTGGCCCGAAATTCATAGGGTTAAGCGGGTACCGGGCATCTGTGGGCGGATCATCCGGGGGCGGGTCGTTGACGATAACCCCGAACCTCTGAAGGTTGAAGGTAGTGAAGTCGGCTATTTCTTCCTCGGTTACGATTACCGCCCCATCTAACTCAAACTTACAGGCACTGAAGTTAACCGGCTTGGGGGTGATGAACTCCTTGGACTTCCACTCATACTGCACCGGGAATCCAAACGCCGGGTTCCACTCATAAACTACTTTATCCTTTAGCAGTATCACCGCCCCGGTAAAGTTGTCGGTCTGGATAGCTTGGTGCTCCCACACCGAATCTAACTCAACGAACGCAGCTACTGGCTCGTCGGGTGCAAACATGAACCCCGCATTGAACTCGTAGAACCCCACATACTGGGACTGCCACCGTACCGCCCGAATCTGGGATGGGGAATAATCCCGCTGCCACTCGATCTTGGTAATCAATTTTTTGGTGGCGTTTATGAACCCGCCCTGAGAAATCAGCATCAGGCCGTTGTCGGAGGGATAGTAAACCCCGAATGGCATGGACACCACGCCGCGCCGGGTGGACAGGCATGGGTCAGGCGTCTGGGCTTTAATCAGCGTGATGCCATCAGGGCGGATGCCCGAGGCGATATAGGGGAAGCCCGCTGTGCACACCGCCACGCTGGTGCCGTAAATGCCCAGCCCCTTGATGTAATCTTGGGTGGACAGGACATACCCTGCTGGCCATGCGTGGGGTCGATATGGCTCGGAGAAATATAAGTCCCTTCCGTCGAAGCCGATCAGGAATCCGTTGGGGTGGGCCGCGATACCAATCAAGCCGGGAGGCGGTTCTGCCCACGTCTCGGACTCGATCAAATGGTTCCCCGACACGTCGTTTGTGGCCGCCGTATCGCTATATGTGGTCTGTGACGACGGAATCTCGTCTACGAAGTGGTAGTCGACGCTCCCCGTAACGCTCGTGATGGTTCTATAGATATGAATACTGGTGATGTTTCGCTCGGCGGCATCGGGCAATGTAGCCGGATCAACCATGCCTGCGAGTTCCCATACATCGTCTTGATCGCCTGTGGCCACCACGGCATCAATCGGCATACCCTCTTCGCCGTAGGCCGTCACATAGGTATAGGTGTAGGCTCGGGTAACCTGTAGATCCGCAGAGCCCGAGCCGTCCGGGGTTACAGTAAATTGATCCGCTGGAGGGGCCGGGTTAGCCGGCTGGGGCACTCCGAGTAGCCACCCCGGATCGCCATTGAGGATGTTCTGGCGGGTGTTCATGCGCGGGCTGTCTATCTCGGAAGTCCAGTAATACCGATCAAAGGCGTCATTGACCAAGGGGCCCTTGAGGAAGTCCACCGACTTGTCGTCAAACGTAACCCAGTCAAATATACCGGCATCGCTAACTACCCGGAATACCCGCTCTATATCACCGGCCACCTCCCGGAGATCTTGGACGATCTGGTTACCGTTGAGTGCTCGCAGCTCCCCGGACAGGAGTAGGGTATTGGTGGCTTTGGTGGCCGACACATCCGGAATTACTTGCTCCCCCCGGCGGGGGATCATACCGCCAAATGACTGAAGTTTTATGAAGGTCATACCTTCACCTCCTATGGCAAGATTATCTCGAAGTTATAATTCTGTCCGGGAACCCAGTAGTTGTTTCGCAAATCGTAAAAGAACACCCACGAGGTTTGCGTACCATCCCACGGCGCGAACCACGCCTGATCCGTGGGGGCTGGTATAAACACGGTTGGGCCATTGGCCATTTCTACTTCTAGCCCGGCTATGTCCCCTATCTGTAAGTCGGCTCCCAACGACAGATGGAACCCGTCTGCGAACCCTATACCCGCGCCGTTCTCGTACTGGAACAACCGTAGGACTTCGACGCCGCTTATAAACTGGCCCCGGTTAATAACCCCTTGGACGCCCTTGCGGTATCCGTTGTATTTGTCGATGTTGGCCGGGTTGCTCGATTGGGGTTCCCCAACATACTCCGAGGTAATATTGCCGCCGGCTTGGTAGAAGATGTACCAATAAGTACCGTCTGTTATCTGGGCCATGTTGACCCGTTTGGTGGCGGGGACAGAACCTTTATTGCGTAGATTAAAACTCTGTACCGCCTTCCACGCCGCTCCAGTATAAAAGTGGATACTCATATCAGGGCTCTATGGTGTAGTGAACATCGCCGGCTACCATGCCGGAACTCGGGGGGCCGCCGGTACTAACTGTGATCGTACCACTAGAAAAGCCAGCGTCCTCATAGTGTGTAAATGATCCCCCAGCATACTTCACAACGTCCCCGAAGAATATGGCGGCACCGACAGCCACGAACTGGCCATCAGATTGCAATTGCCCGGTGACATTAGCCGCACCTCCGACAAGGAGATCACCGTTGGTGACCAGTCCCAGTTCTGATACAAACCAGCCTTCGGAATACACTCCCGGGCCACCTTGGCCATCCACATCATCCGCGGTTTCAACATAAGTGAACGCTCCGAATTCCACGGCAACGTGCCCTTCAAAGGTTCCGCCAGTCGGCGGCACCGCTCCGGATTCAAATGTAACCCCGTCCGCGGTGAACATGAGCGCTTTCTTATCCGGCTGCCACCAGAGGGCCCCGGGCTTTGGCTCTCCCGCCACAGGGGGCACGACGGAGTTAGAGACGTACGGCTGCTGGGCGATAACATCTACGCCGGCGACATTATTGCCGTAGTATACTTTGCCCCGGCCGGGGGTAATGTCTATGGCCAGTTCGCCCTCTACAAGTGAGGACGGCTGGGCGCCGGGGATTTCCGAGTACCTTGTGGTGATGGTTACCGACATGCTTTACTCCGCTTACAACTGGTTGTAACCCTATACTGCTTTGCTGAGTGTAACGTATTTTAGCTCCCAGCCCGAATTCTTAAATCGTTTAGCGAATCCCTCCCGGCCCCGTATCTCTGCGGTTACGCATTCCATGTGCTTGGCCATGCCCATCAAAATATCCGAAGCCTCGTCCCAAGCATCCTGAACGCTTCCCGCTGCACCAATTATCGATAGGCATTTATCGCCTGAATAGGAAACCACAGTAGTGACAAACATGCCTACTACCGCGCCCCCGTCTTCACACCATGCCCATGCGTGGTGGCTACCTCGCTCGATCACCTGCTTCAATTCGTCGGTGGTAAATTCTCCATGGGAATGTTTGACGATGCCATCCATCCACTCCCCTATTTGCGTACCATTGCTCATAAAATCTGTAAGGCCTAAAGGACGTACTTTCATAAGTGTGCTCCACTTTAGTTATCCGCCAAGGGCTTCCACTCGCGCAGTCAACTCCTGAACGGCTCTAACCAGTATCGGTACGACACTGGACTCTTGAACCCCGTGTCGCACACCATCAGGCATGCGGTCATCTTTCAATTCGTAATGCAGGTCGTCGCATACCAGCCGGGAATGGTTGGCTCCGAATCCAAGCCGGTGGTGGTTTGGCCCCAGTGCAAACTCGTCTTTGTATTTAAACCGGATGGGCTTGAGCGCCAAGATAGTATCAAGTCCATAGGGTATGTCTACCATATCGGTCTTAGTACGTTCATCGGATGCCGACAGGTCTTCCAGTGGCCCCCAGCTCATGACCCTACCAACTGTACTCCAGCCACCAACAACCGTAGTGCCCAATACTACATCCACTATATTGTAGATAGGGGCACCGTCGGGCTGGACAAATTGCGCCGCGTAGTTCTCCGCCGTGGGAGCTGTAGCTACAAGTTTGCCGTGTACCTCGAAGCCCGATGATGTAGTGCTCGCCACGTGCAGGTTGTCGTTAAACATCTGACACTGGCCGTCGCGGGTGAAGTCCATCCACGTTTTTTCGTAGACGCCAGTAGCAGACGTTTGCAGTATTCCGCCGTTACCCGTGGGGCCGTTGTTATAGAGCTCAACGCCACCCAAGGCGTTCAGTACCTTGACGCCCTGATCCAAGTTGTACGTGTGGTGGCCAACGAGAATGCCTTCTTGATCGGTTCGCAGTTCTATGCGGCCAGCGTCATAAAATTCGATGTATGCGTCTTTAATGAACCGCATGATGTGGGCTTCGTGGACGCCAGCAGTCGTCTGCTGTTGGAACCAAGTAGTGCCGGTGGAATCCACGGCTTGGCGCATACTTCCGCCCGAAGACAGGCACCGCAAACCGCCAGCCGTCAGGCCAATGGCGCCCCCCACCAGCCCTTCAGCACTGGTACCGCCAATGTGTGTACCCGCATGGAAAAAATGGGTAGGCCCATTACGCTCGAACTGCATGGCATAGGCGTCAAAGCCGCCTAGGTTGTTTAGCTGGAATATAGCCCCAAGGCCGAGGAACCCCTCAGACACGTTAAGCTGGAAGCCGCCGTGTTGGTTTAAGACGGCAATCCCGGCATCTGCGGCAAGCGGGGTACTACCGGAAGTAATGCCGCCGTTGGTCGCGTTTATGGTGGACGTAGTACCCAGTGGGCCCGTTAGGGTTCCGCCGGTCAGATTGAGCTTGGTATTACCCAGATTCGTTATGGCCGAGGCATTGGTAACTATGTCGGAAGCGTTGTCCGATATGTTGCCGGCGTTGGTGCTTATGTTCCCGGCGTTTATGCCGATGTTCCCGGTATTGGTGCTTATGTTCCCGGCGTTGGTACTTATGTCACCCGTATTGGTGCTGATGTTCCCGGCGTTGGTGCTGATGTTCCCGGCGTTGGTGCTTATGTCGCCGGCCAATATACCGTCAGCATCGTCCACGTAAGTCTTGTCTGTGGCCGCTAGAGGGTCGACTGGAACCCCCGGTAGCATCAGCTCCCCGGTCATAGCATCGCCTGACCGTAGCACGTACAGGCCAGAGGAGGAGCCACCGGAATAGCCGACCCGGGTGTTAAATATCTGCGCCTGCCCAGCATTCGTGAGATCCGACGCTCCTTTCTCCACGAGTATCTGTGCGAGCAGGAACCCGTCATCCGACCCGAGGGCTGGCACGAACTCGGCCAAGTCTTGGCCAGAAGCGTCCACGGCCGCCGCTAGATTGCTGTACACCTCCTGCCCCCACTGAATCAAGTGGTTGCCGGACGGCATCATAAACAAGTATTGGATGGTGGTACGGCTGCCGGGGTTGGGCACAGTCTCAACTACGCCGTTGTTATCCCAGCGGGTGGGGTCAACCAGATCGGTTTGGCCGCCAAGGCCATCGGTCAGTACCCCGTCCCGGTCTACGTACCGCATCAAGGCCGGGTCGGCAATCGGGTATTCTCGAGTATTCGGATCCTCGCGATTTACAAACCACGACCCCCCGGGTACGAACGAACTGACCAGATCGCGGACCAACTTCAAGTTGCCCGCCGGCTGGGGCTTAACAAACCCGCCGTTAATCCGGGCAGTATTGGATACGAAATTTATGAAGTCGTATAACAGGGGCCCGTTCTGCGAGGTCACATTTGGCTCGGCGTAGACCGAAACCAGTTGACCAGTGGAGTGGTAGGCCAACCCTAGGCGGATAAGCGTGCGGGTTTCCGTGGGCGTAAGCCGGCCGGTGCGGAACTCCACATCCCCAAGCTCGTTTATAAATACGTGGGTGCTGCCATCTGTAGTAAGGCCGGGTACAGTAATGACTTGGGTGGCCCACCCTACCTGCGTAGTAGCTGGGTTGTCCTGATCCGTGTAGGGGTCGATTATGTCACCGAAACCCTCGGCCACTAGTATCTCGGTGGAACTGGACAGGGAAATTTCCCCACCGTTGAGCAGTCCGGTTATTACCGGCTCTTTCTTGTTGGCATAGTTGGACGACACGGCGTGATCCCCGGCTGGGGGGTCGCCGGTTGGCAGGCCTGTTATCCAGTTACCTCCCATGTCGATGACGCCCGACATATCGCCACCGACCTTCTGTAGCATGCCATCCAACGTCCCGGCAGTCATGCGGCCCTGAACGATGTCGTCTAGGAGGTAAGCCTGCGCCAGCGTGTTCTCTTGGCCACGGACTATGGTCAACACATCCCCGGCTATGGCCGTTACCTTTACGATCTCTACCCTTGCTGGATTATTGGCATCTTCCAGCGTCATCAACAGGTATTCATCCACCCCGAGGGTAATAGTCGGGGCAGAGGTTACCTCCATTACTGTGTCCACCGCAGCTAAGGCGGCGGTAAGCAAGGCGGTGTAATTGTTGACCCATACCTGAGTCATCAGTACACCCCACCGTCTACGGTGTCGCCGCTACGTTGCAGAAATTCGTTCATGGCTCCGGCAGTGAGGCGTAGCTCGTACCGATCGCTGGTGGCGTAGGCATAGCCCTCTACGTCAGGGTCAACCCCCGTACCTTCTTGGGCACGGACAACAACGAACACGGCAGAACCGCTAGTGTGCTCCGTTACTTTAACTATCTCGAATAACCCTGAAGAGTTCTCCAGTGTACACATGGAGAAATCATCAGGATCAGCGCCATTGACGGTAGGAAAGCCGGAGCCATCCGTAACCAGTATCGACGTGGTGATCGCAGATATGGAATTAGCCAGCGTGGTGCTCGCGTTGTTCGTAAATTTCTGTGTCATGGGCAGCAATCCTCAATCTGGTACTCAAGGCAGTCATCATTGGTCTGTCCGTCTGAGGTATCGACGACGACGGACACAGTGTATTCTGATCCACCCTCGACTACCCCGTTTCCAGACGCCTTGAACTGCACGTAATCCCCATCGACCCCGATAATCAGGTCGGATACGGTGAACAGGCCATCGTTGGGCTCCACAGTGGGCACCGCTGAAACAACCGTTTCTCCGTCCCGGAGCCATGGATAGTTTATGCGGAATATCCGCTTCTGGACAGTGCTAAGGTTTACTCGGCCGATTAGCATCAGCACTCTCCCCTTGTGTTGACGTTGGGTATGCTGTCAAATTCGACGATGTCTTCTTCAAGGTATCCATCAATGATCTCTTGGCGTGGGACGCTGGAGAACTCCCAAAGTTTTTGGGTCGGTTCGCTCGTGAAGTCCATAAATATATCTTGGCTGTTGAAGGTTTCAATTTCGGAAACCGGGGCGCTAAGGAACTCGGTTTTACACTCGCTGCTAGGGAAAACCGCCTGAAAAACCGGTGAACAAAACTCCGATACTTGGCTATTACGCCTTTCGTCCCAGAGGTACGGGGGCGAGAAGGTGGAGGAGGTAAAACCGACAACAGGAAAACCAGACAAAAACTCAACGCCACGAGCGGAAAAAGCGCTGTCAGTAAAGCCAACAACAATAAGCTTAACACGAGGCGACAACCCGTTAAGAGGTAGTTCAGTATTGATCGCCTGACCATTGATCTCACCTATCACAGCCGGAAGTACCCGCCGAACAGTGCATCGGGCAGCACTGAATAATCACCCCCGGTAAGATCCACCGGGAACCCTGTAACCTCGTCGTAATACGCCACGAGTAAATCCGTGGCCTCGTCTCCAGTGTTCTCAAAAATTACGACCTGCGTAATTGGCAGCGGCCATGTGAGGGCTGTGAAGCTCACCCCTAGGCCGTTCGCATATCCATCTGCGTCGGTTCGTCCAGTGAAATCCTTCTCGGCTGCCCGGGAACTGGAGGCCACTTGGACGAGGAATTCATGCGTGGGATCGAACGTATAATTTGCATCGACCAACGCGATACCCATGGCCCCCACTTTCCAGTCAGAGACGCCCCCTAGGTACCGCTCCCGCGCTTTGTTGTAAAGCTGGTTCATACGGCCCACCGGGGGTAGATGAAATCGTTGCCGGACTTATTGAATTGCCTTTGGGCCATATCCCGCGCTTGAGCCATACCGTTGCGGAACCGCCGCAGGTGATATTGTGCCATCTTGGGGTTGGTATAGGGCTTGCCGGGCTGGCTGAACAGGCGACCTGTGGCCCCGTCGAGGATCTTGTCGAAGTGATACCGCTCGTAGGTGTAGGGAACTCGCCCATCCCATGGTTCCTTCATTGTCAGGGCCACGTAGCAATACATGCAGTCGTCAATATCCCGGTCGACCGTGGGCAGCAACGTGAACTTCCCCGGTACCTCAGCATCGCCGGCGTACCACGCAGGCTCGGCTGCCGGTGTCCGTTGGCGATTGCGTATGGTAGGGACTTGCATGGGCACCAGCCGGCGTGTAAAGCGTCCGTTCTGGTTGGCATCGGATGAGTCATTCGGATTAGGCTGTAGGTAATCGATGGCCAGAATATAGAGGATGGCGGAATCCGGTTGCGGGTCAAGAAAGTAATCCGCCTTGTTGGCCTTGATGCTTATCGGTCGCAGCTCCCGCACCCACGCCGCGGACTGTACGTTGAACTCCCGAAGCGTGGCTTTAAGCGCCTGCTTGGCCCCGGCGGAGGTACAGCCTGAGACGGAGGTCATAAGCTCGTCCGCCCAGATGTTGATGTCTACCGTGGTGGCACCCATTACGCTTGCCCCATTTTAAGTTTCTGGATAAACCGGGTAAGCAGTATGCCGGCACGTTGATCCAACACAAATTCATCGTCCCCTGTGCCAACGTATCCGGCCACGTATTCCACAAACGCAGCGAAATACTGGGCAGGCACGGGAAACTCTGTGCCACCAGTTATGTCAGTTTCGGTGTAGGTGGTGGGGTCGTTCCAAGTGGCCCCGACTTCACCGGGGACGAGGAACAAATCGGGACGCAGGTTGAATGCGTCCAGAATCGCGTTGTTGAAATACCCTACCAGCTTAGAATCAGAATTCCGGTAAGGTTCGCGGGTATCCTGAATTATTTGCCGTGATTGGGTAATAGCATCAGCTATCGTTACCATCATTGCTTCCTAAATCGTCAAACAGCGAGTCTACGGGAGCTGCATCCGAAGTAACTACTGTTTTTGGGGGCCGGGCTTTCTTTGCCTTCCGCTTGCCCATGGCAGATTTCATCATGGGCTGCTCGACGTCGGTACTTATATCCGCAGGAATCGCACCAGCAGATGGATGCCACACGTCATCGTACAGTACGTGCGTCACAACTAAATCCTTGTTCACTTTCACTTGGTCGTACACTTCGGGCTGTGCTGCCATTGCTTGGCACCAGCCGTGAATTCCTTGGGTCTTGCGACTACGTAATTTTAGCATGCTCCCTCCGGGGATTTGGATGAATCGAGGGGAGTTACAACTGGTTGTAACTCCCCTCGGGTACTACTGCTTAGCCTTTAGTTGCAATCGCTACGGTGATAGCCGTGGGATCGATTACGCTTCGGCCATAAACCTGCAAGCCTCGCAGGTAGGTGCCGAAGTAGGACTCGCCTCGCAACGTCTCAACTTTGGTAAGCTGGGATGCGAAGGTAAGGCCTACACTGTGGCCAGCCATAACGCTGGTTTCAACGCCAGACAGCGGAAGCAGGTTGGACAGATAGACCGTAAATCGATCGATCATACCCAAGCGGCCGTTACGCAGCATGGAAGTGCCGTCACCAACCAGTGAGGCGTCCCGCAGCTCTGATTTCTTAATCATTGCCGCCATCCACGCAGGGATAACCAGCCAGCGGCCGGATTCCGGGATGTTCTGCTCGTCCAGCACCTGACCCATATCAACCACGAGGTCAATAACGTCAGCCGGGAGAACCGCACGCGGGGTCGCGGTGATACCGAGGTCGATGTTGCCGGAGATACGGCCACAGCTATCGCCTTGGTTTCCGTTGGCAGCGATGGGGATCTGGCCGGGGATATAAGCCAGCACGTCGGTGTCGATCACGATCTTCATCTGCTCGGAGGCATCGTCCGCCCACATGCTGAGCTGATTCAAATCCGACTGAACTTCCATGACGTCATCAAGGATGGTATTGAAATACTTACCCTTGTCGATCAACAGAGTTTCGAGGTCGGAACTGGGGCGTTCAACGTCCAGCGTTTGGTCGGCCACATAATCAGAGATTGTGATGGTCGGCTTGGTGCGGATGTTTACCTTGTCGCCTTTGTTCTTGATCTCGCCTTCGTAGTCAGTATTGGAAATAGCCGCCAATACAGTGGCGTCGTAGAATTTCTCTACGATTTTGCCGGCCCAAATTTCTGGGATGAAGACGCCGGAGTAGGCGGTGTTGGGTGCCACCGCGCCAACGCCGTTACCGGGGCTGACTGTGGCAGTTGTAGGATATGACATGCGATAGTACTCCTAGTAGGCTACGGGGTTATCCTGCCCTCGCGTTGCGCCGAGAAAATATCCGCTTCCAGTGCAGCAGCCTTCTTGGCCCCTGCTTCTCCACGGTATTTGCCGGTCGCTTTATTGCGGTAAAATTCCGCAATTTGCGGCTGCGTCCATTGACGCTTTTGGCCTTCCTGAGTAGGTGTACTGCCCCCTCGTGGGGCTCCGGGGGCAACCAAAGTATCCATCCTTACCGGAGGTGTCCGGGGCGGTTGGGCTTGTTGTTGTCCAGCGGTTGATAATACGGCTGATTCAGATAGGTATCCTTTGAAAAAAGCCGCAACACGGGCAAGGCTGTTGCTTTCAAAGGCTCGTTTCAGGAGCGCGTGTCGCTGCTCTCCAGAATAGGGGTCGGGTGCCTGCAACCATTGCAGGTACTCCGGGCTGGTATTAACTTCTCGCCAGCCTTTAACTTGGCCATCCATTCCGTCCAGCAACTGCTGGCGCTCGGACTGGACTACTGAGGAAGACACATGGCCCATCTGGGCTTTGAGCTGCGTATTCTCCTCCGTCAGTTTATCAATCGTTGGCTGAAGAACTTCCTTGGCTGCCCGTTGGACAACATCGATAAGCTCCTCGCCGTATTCTTCGACTTCCTCATTGCTGAGTAGTCGCGCAGTCGCGGCTGCTGTGGCGGCTTCCTGTGCAGGGGCTTCCGGTTCCTGCTTGGTGGCCAGTGCGGCGTTCAGCGACCGTATCTGCTCCGTAAGCCCTTCAATCTGCGACCGCATAGTGCGGGTGTCTGCATCAAAGCGGCCCTTGAGGGAGCTGTAGCGCTGCTCCCACGGCTCGGCTTTTGGCTCCGGCGAGGAAGGGGCTTGTGGCTCAACCTGCGGGGCGGCCGCAAGCTCAAGTTTGGCCCCCTCGTTCCCCGGCTCTGCTGGGGCTGCCGGCTCTGCCGGTGCCGCACCCTCGAGCGGATCAGTCGGGGGATCTGCGGGAGGTTCCGTTCCGGGAACTACCGCTTTACCCTCGGCGTCATAAATTTTTTCGTGGAGGGCGTTGGCCTCGTCCACCTGCTTTTGTACTGCTGTTGGTAGTGCCATCAACAACTCCTAAGTTTTGGGCTGCTCGTATTGCTTCGCAGCGACTGTAGAATCCAGTATGATTTCCAGTAAGTGGGTCACCATCTGGACTCGCCCTTGGTGCCGAAGGATATTATCCCTAGCCCCGATTAACGCCCGGTTCTCTTGCTCGGCCACCTGCCCCAAGTAATTGAGCAATGTTTGCCCGGCGTGGGTGCTGGTGAACGTGCTAAAAGTCTCAGCCTGCTCCTGAGACAGCTTCATCCGCGGATCATCGTTCGGGCGGGATTCACAAACGCGCCCTGATGATCTGGTGCCTCCACGGGCGACTCTTTACCGTAGAAGGACATCCGACGAAGCATTTGCTCCTCGTCAGTATCCCCGAGCTCGGGCCGGAAGTAATACGGCGACCCATTACGCTCACTATGATTGGTGGACGCCACGGTACGAACCCCGGGAGACTGCTTTTTGCCGCGCTTGGGGTACGTGGTTTTAGACATTATGTTACTCCCACATGCTTTTCAGTGTCGAAGCTGGTGCGCTTGGGCGGGTACGAGTTCGCACTCGGGCTACCGCTGCCACCGCCGCAATGCAGCGTCTTGGCACGTTCCGTTTCTTCGATGGTAGCGGAGGGGCCGCCTCCGGGATAGTTCACCTTGTCGCCAGACGGCCATCCGGATTTCTGCTCGCAGTTGCCTACGGAGCAGCTTGGGTGGACTGACTTCTTGGGATAAACGCGGCTGGAACCAGTAGAGTTTTCCATGGGGCCTCCAGTTATCGGTTGGCTACGTGGTTCTGGCTTCGGCTACCGCCGCTACCGCCACCCGCGTTGTGAGAATCTTTACCAATACCTGCAACACCATACTCCGTGGCGTTGGGGTGGCTGGTAAATTTACCGCCCGCAATAGAGCTGTCGATCTTCGGGAGCGAGGCAGCCTGCGTCTTTCGCTGGCCCGAGCCGTCACTCAAGTTGTGCGGAGTGCCGACTAATTTCTTAATGGATTGGTTAATCATTTCAGTTTCCTTTGCAAAGGTTTACAACTGGTTGTAAACCAATATATACACCCGCAGCCGCATTTATGCAAGCTACGGATTGAAGCCGGCGGGGTTCGTCCGCATCATATTGTCTGTCTCTTCTCCGGCCCGTCCCTTCCCCGTACTACCCGGCGCTGGCGGCTGGGCACCTTGGCCCTGTGCCGCCATGCTCGACTCGCCGGGTAGTCCGCCCTCCTGTTGGACTTGCGCTTGGGAATCCATGCGCGCTTGGATGTCCGCTTCACTTGGTACTATGGTTTCGGATGGCAGGCCCAAGTCTTTGGCCAGTGACCGGAGTATCGAGGCCCGGCCCTTTATGCCCACAATCTGTTGGTCGATGGGGTTCATGGTCAACTGCATGAACTCCAGTTTACGCATGCGGTCAGTCTCACGTTGCATGGCCACGGTAACGCCCCGGACGTTTATCTTCTCGTCGCCGCGCAGCATCCCGGTTTCGTCGGTGAGCATCACCATGGTGTAAAGGTCTTGCAGCACCGGCTTCAGCACGTCGTTATCGACCGAGGCCGCCACGTTCTGCAACACCTTGCTGGCGTTATTCATCAGCATGGACAGCCCGGACGCCGTAGACGCGGCACCACCGGAGGCGTTACCAGAGCCAGTAATGTACCGTGGGATGGCCGAAACTTCGTCGGCGATTATCGACATTTCTTTGTACACGCTCAGCAGCTCAGCCGAATTAGATTGTGGCTGGAAGAACTCAACGGGCTTGGAGTTGTCGCCCATCGGATCACTGATTACACGCCACCGCTTCCATGGATACAACGTATCCGCGTTTACTGTGGGAGATAGTCGCTCCTCGTTTACCACCACCTGTGGGCCACTGGCAATGGACATATTATTGACCAGCGAGCGGAGGGAGGCGTTGCACACGGCTTGGATGTCGCGGATGGTTTCGGGCAGGGCGTTGCCATAAATGGAGCCCGGCACCTTCTCGAAGCTGGTCAGGTAGTAGCTGTGGCGCTTCAGGGGATTGGGGTTGATCTGCACTTTTATCGTGTGCTGGCCGACGATCCACGCAGTTACGAAGTAATCGCGGTCTGGGTCGTCCACCTGTTCTTCGGTAAATCCATACTCGAGGAGCCAGCTACCCTTGATTGCACCGTTATACTCAAGCGTATCGATCATGTCGGAGCGGTTAAGGTACGGGTCTTCCTTGACTTCCTCGGTGGCTCGCTCGGACTCTTCATCGTCGAGCCAGTCGTGCAGGCCATGCTCATAGTCGTTAAGGGCGGCGCGAATATTCTCGTCGTTGTATCCCGGCAGGCCCAGTAATGCGTTCAGGTCGGCACGGCGCAGTCGGATTCTCTCGATGACATCGGACTCAGCGATGGTGGATGCCCCGGGGGAGAAGAACACATCAAATGGGCTGACCCGCCGCCATGTCATGCGGGGCTTGACGGTTGTTTCCATTTCCCCCGTATCGTTCCACGTCATTTCCACGGAGTTCTGGACGACAGGGCCCTTCATGCAGGCAAACGGGAAGATGGCAATGTCAGTCAGAAAATCTGAAAAGGCATCATAGAACCCACCCTCCACCAAAACATCGTCCACTTTATCCTCGGCGTAGCCGGCGGCAACCTTGGCCTCCTTACGCATGGCGTCATACATCGAGGCCTGAAGTTGTTTGTATCGATCTTGGACTACCGCTTCGTCGATGGGCTGGCCCATCTGCTGCATGGACTGGATCTCGATCTGGATAAGCTGCTCGATGTCCTGCATACCGGAGTCAGGGATTGTGGGCACCGGCGTGGGGTCAAGCTCCCAAGGACGATCACCGGACAGGTAAACGTCCCGTAGCAGGGCGGTAGCACCCCGGCACTTGACCGCGGTCAGCCGGGCGTAGATGTCGCTGCCACCGAACCGGCCAATGTCGGCAAGGGCATTGGCGGAGTAGTGGCCGTTGTACTGGCGGAGATTATCGAGATACCGGGTGTAGAGTTGTTCTTTGGTGCGGTGCCAGCGGAAGTCGTAATACTGTTGCTTTATATAGGCGGCGAGGTTATCCACGGCAAGTTGTTCGTTGCCGTTCTGTATTTCGGCTTCCGCATCGAGGGCATATTCTTCCTCGGCTTCGATGGCTGCCGTTTCTTCTTGGCCTACTACCTGAAGTATTCCCACAATAAATTATCCCGGGGTGGCGTGGATTTATCCCCGAAAATAGTTTATTTTAATGTCAACGTCAACAGGTGGAGTAAAATTATGAGCGCGGCAACGTCATTCCCGTCGGAAATTTTGGGGGACGCAGGGCCTAATTGCGTGCTCACAAGCATGAACATACCCCCGACTTTAGTCATAGAGTTGGTGGCTGGGCTGGCCACGCCCAGTGAAATATTTGCCCGGCACAGCATCCCCCCAGAACAAATCCCCGGCCTTCTACGGTCAGACATCTTCAAGTCAATGCTCCGGGAAGCCAAGGCTGAATGGTCTGGCGACCACAACGCCGACACTCGGATCCGAGCAAAGGCGCGCATCGCGCTTGAGGAACTCCTTATCCCGCAGTTCGCTATGGCCCAAGACAAGTGCATACCGGCCGCTGCCCGTAATGATGCTGTAAAATTATTCAAATCCTTGGCCGGTATGGACAAAACCGAACTGGCTGGTGATGGCGGCGAGCGTTTCGTCGTCAACATAACCCTCGGGAATCCAACTTCGACTCCCGAGACAATCGTAATCGATGGAGGCACCACCCATGGCCAAGCCAGTGAAGAAAGAGGACTTACCGCCGACGCCCACGTTTAAGACGGCGACCAAGCCGTTCTTGCGATCCCGTGTCGGGCGCGGAGTTAAGGGAACACAAGCCGCGGCGGCTCGTGTCGCACAAGGCGATTCTGGGAGACGGAAGCATAAGTTGTAAGGCGACTTACAACCAGTTGTAACAAGAGGGTTTAGCAATGAGCAACTACGACAAGAACACGCGGTTTGTGGTGGGGGGACTCCTGACGGTTCTGTTCTTCCTTTTTTCTTTAATCGTGCTGGGCATCGTAGCATCAAGCGAAGCATCAGCCGCAACCGCGGATGGCCTAGAGCCCCGCATGATTATAAACTGGTCGCCGGTAACCGAGCAGGAAGACGGAACAATAATCCCGTCCTCTGACATCGGGTACCGGGTATACTCAACCGAGGGAGTTATATTATGCTCCACGGGAAGCACGGAATGTGAAGTGGCCATGGGTTACTCACAGTGCATGTCAGTATACGCTACCGCACTCCAGACCAGCACTATGCTGGAGTCGCAGCCGTCAAACGTGGTCGAGGGTTGCACAGACCCAAAGCCCGCCGTCCCTCTACGGGCTCCCGTAATAGGTGGACGCATAGAAACCGGCT
>Ga0164313_10001194_pt1 | contig 22794 bp, 15 predicted proteins | sample GuaBasSedimGuay4_FD_113735 | JGI IMG/M metagenome (GOLD analysis project Ga0164313, IMG submission 113735) | Subseafloor sediment microbial communities from Guaymas Basin, Gulf of California, Mexico - Guay4, Core 4569-4, 0-3 cm | ecosystem: Environmental > Aquatic > Marine > Hydrothermal vents... | reverse complement strand
AGGGGAAAGAGAGATAGCCAGTTCAAGTGAACCACCATCAGGGATAACAACCTGACTGTTTGAATAAGTGACATAACCGTCATGTGAAGCTGTAACAGTATGGCTTCCCTCAGTAGAGAGGTCAGTAAACTGAACGGGTAAAGGAGCGGCACCTGTTGTCGGGGTGGCTGTAAAATTAGCATTCAGTATACCTGCAGGGATACCCGTAATTGAGTAATCTCCGTTGGCATCAGAATAATCTGTTAGTTCTGCAATAGTAACTAAAGCATTTGGAATGGGGTCGCCTGTTAAGGCATCGGTGACTTTCCCATAAAGTGTGTTTGAAGCACTTTCGGAGCTAACAATTACATCGTCAAGCATAAAAATGAAAGCATCATTCGAAACACACTGAATTCCAATATACACCTCCGTACCATCGTATGCTGAAAGATCAAATTGCTTTTCCTGCCATGCAGCAGCAGGAGCTTCAAGATAATTACCACCGCTGATAATCGTAAAACTTGCAGGGTCGTTATTTGTTGTAGATACACCAACCTTGTACCGCTCCATACCATATTGAGCAGTATACGATTTTACCCAAAAACTTAAACTGGAATTAGAACCAAGACTAATAGAGGGTGTTATAATCCAATCATTATTTGGTGGACTTGTTGCTGCAAAGCAAGCAGCAAACTTACCGCCACTGTGAGGCCGGATAGCTTCATCTGTTTCCATCGAAGGCTCTACATTGGCAGGATTAAAAACAATATATGCCATTGCGGCACCACTATTTGGAAAAGTATGATCTTCAATTCCGTAAGTAGAACTTCCTTCAACATCAGCTGTAGTCCATGGGTTGAAATCAAGGGTGAAATCGGCAAAGCCTTCAAAATCTTCTTCCAGCGATTCCAATGGTTGAAATTTGACATTGTCAGCTGACCAATCGTAGGGTGCTGAATGATTGGCATTAATTTGTGTTAAGGATCGGTTTACCTGGCCCATCATGGCTTGTGTAAAAACAATCACAAATGCGATAAGTAATGTTTTTTTTAACATAATTGTATTTTTTAAATATGATTAATAAGAAATATAAATTCACTACCGTCCGGTAATAATTCAAATAATTTCAACTGGTTATAATATTCTTCTACCAAGTTTCGTAAAAAATTTATACTAAGTAACGAAATTTTTACAAATAAACAGGTATAAAAAACCTGTAGAATTGCACTGAATATTTATTAAAAACAAAAATAAGTATTAGATTTAATTAATCAATGACATGTTTGTGTCATTTTTCAGAAAACCTAAGAGCAGTAATAATAACATAATTCTGGTAGGGTTCAGAAATAGATTACTTCATGAATGAAAAAAAAGCGGTAAGATTTGGTTTAGCGTTTGAAAAGTATAAGCAGTTAACCTGCTGAGACATATCAGAATAAAATAACTAACAATAATTAGGGGTTAACAGGGTGTTTAAAATGATAGCTCTAGGCTTACAAAGTCCATTTTACCACCGAGGGGAGGATTCAATTTCCTGATTTTTATACGGGCATGATCAACGAGGGGAAATTCATTTTTAATACGATCCAAAATTCTTCTGCCAACATGCTCAAGTATTTTTGAAGTTGTTTCCATTTCTTTTTTCACCAATTGGAAAACAGATTGATAATTCACGGTATCCTGAAGCTGATCAGATTTTTCAGCAGCAGATGTATCTACTTCCAGGAACAGGTCGATCCTGAATTTGGTGCCAATCACCTGTTCTTCTTTAAAACAGCCATGATAGGCAAAAAACTCCATTCCTTCTATCGAAATAATTGACATAATATTTAATTAATTAGCTTCCTTTCTCCCAAGAGCATTCAATCCGTAATTGATTCTTTCCAGTGTTTCTTCTTTTCCAATAACTGCAATGATATCAAAAAGGTGTGGTCCTTTAGCTGTACCAACAATCAATAAACGGAATGCGTTCATTATTGCACCCATCCCGTATTCATTTTCTTCAATCCATCCTTTTATTGCCTGTTCAGTATTTTCAGAAGTAAATTCAGTAACAGAATTCAATACTTGATAAAGTTCTTTCATTTGATCGAAAGAATCCGTTTTCCAGCGTTTTTTAACTGTTTTGGGGTCGTAGTTCTCTGGAGCTGAGAAAAAGAAATAGGATTGATCCCATAGCTCTGAAACGAAGTTTACCCGCTCTTTTACCAAGTCAACGATGTACACAACATCTTTTTGTCCTGGGTCAATTTTTTTTTCAGCAAGAATAGCCAGGAAAAGTTCAGCTAACTCTTCATTGCTTTTTTCCAGCAGGTAATGATGATTAAACCAGTTTGCTTTTTCCTGGTCAAATTTAGAGCCCGATTTACCGACTTTATCAATCGAGAATGCTTCAATGAGTTGTTCAAGTGTAAAAAATTCCCTTTCATCACCCGGATTCCAGCCTAATAATGCAAGCATATTGATAAATGCTTCAGGAAAATAATCGTCTTCCCTGTAACCTCGTGAAACTTCACCACTTTTAGGATCAGTCCATTGCAAAGGAAAAACAGGGAAACCCAGGCGGTCGCCATCACGTTTGCTTAATTTACCTTTACCGTCAGGTTTTAATAGTAAGGGCAAGTGTGCAAATTGGGGTTTATCCCAACCAAATGCATCATAAAGCAACACATGAAGCGGTAAAGAGGGAAGCCATTCTTCTCCACGTATTACATGTGTGATCTTCATCAAATGGTCGTCAACAATATTGGCAAGATGGTAGGTAGGCATTCCGTCTGACTTGAATAAAATCTTATCATCCAGTACATTTGTATTCACCTCTACTCTACCCCTGATTTCATCTTCCATTACAACAAGATGGTTTTCCGGCATTTTAAAACGAATCACATAAGGAGTATTTTCATTGAGTAATGTTGTGACTTCCAATTCGCTTAATGTTAATGAATTTTTCAGATGCCTGCGTTGAACAGCATCATAGGTAAATGTCTTTTTTTCCGACTCAAATTGCTTTCTGACCTGGTTCAATTCTTCAGGTGTGTCAAAAGCGTAATAAGCGTGTCCTGACTGAATCAGTTTGTCGGCATATTGTCGATACATATCTTTTCGTTCTGACTGGCGATAAGGTCCATAATCGCCACCTTTTGTTACACCCTCATCAAATTCAATTCCGCACCAGTTAAACGCTTCAATAATGTATTCTTCAGCACCCGGGACAAAACGGTTTTGGTCAGTATCCTCTATTCTCAGAATAAATTTACCACCATTTTTTTTTGCAAATAAGTAATTATATAATGCAGTACGCACGCCCCCGATATGTAAAGGCCCTGTCGGACTTGGGGCAAATCGAACTCGAACAGATTTATTTTCCATGGGTTAAATAATTTAGATGGCAAATGTACTAATTTGACTTTTGTACTAACTTTAATTGTTTTCTCTTTTTTATGGCCCACCAAAGAAATCCTGGTGGTGCTAAAAACATAGTCGGGATGGTAGAATTAAGTGGTTCGGGCGTGCCTTTAATTGAATGGACAATATAAGTCAGAAATACTGCTATAAACGAGGGAATAAGAACGGCTGTTATAATAGCAATTGATTCCTTTTTTATTGACGAAGCTATATTTTCACATAAGCGCATAATGAAACCACCTATAAAAAAAGTGTAAAAAAATTGTTTAGAGGCAGCTATAAGGCCGTTACCAATTCCATGGTTATAATTAATGGAGAAGACAATGCTGCCAAGCAACAATGCTCCGGCTAAACCCAGCTTAGGGTCGAAGTATTTAAAGTTACCCAGCTTATTCTTATTATTTTTTCCTGTCATATTAATGAATAAAAGGGAATAAATTAATTTTATTACTTAACAAATCTTCTAACCAATACATCTGTGCCATCAGAAACGGAAACTATGTAAACCCCACTATTAAGTTCTGAAGTATTTAAACGCAATTGTTTATCAGTTGTTTTTGTTAGGAATACAGTTTTACCTGAAATATCTTTTATAGTGATCTCCTTAATTTTATTAGAAGGATTTAAGAAATAAATATGCAAGAGGTTCGTAACAGGATTGGGGCCGATGGTGAAATAAATTGGTTTTTCCGTTTCTTCAATGTCATCAATAATAATACTGTTTACTTTTTCCATGGTCCAGTGATCCGGGTCAATTTGTATGGAAGTCACAGTTTTTCCTGTGTAAATAGTAAACTGCTTTATATTTTCAGTCTGGCGAAATGTAACAATGGTATCAGAACCATCTTTAAATAATAGCTTATAATCCATCAGCATATCAAAAAGAGGGGTTGAAGATGATGTAGTTTGTATTGAAGTTAGATAAAATTCACTAGCTGATGAATGCCATATAAAATCATATATTGGATAACCTTCACCATAATACCACTGTTCAAAAAACTGCTCGAAATCCATTCCGCTTACATTTTCTGCCACTTCTTTAAAATCATCACCGGTTGCCGTACTGTCAGTAAATTCAGTCAGGAAAGTAGCCATCACATCAAAAAACAGATCATCATCCTGTATTTCATGCCTTAGGGTGTGAATTATGGCTGCACCTTTATTATATGAAAGTCTTCCATCAAATATACGCCATTCATTGCCTGGATAAATTAGGTTTTCAGGTATATAAGTACTACCTCCTGAGGAACTAATAGCACTATTTTGCCTTTCAATTATAAATGCTGTTCCGGTGCTATCGCCTTGAATATAGTACCTGCAGAGGTAGTCAGAATACGTAGCAAATCCTTCATTGATCCAGATATCACTCCAGGTTGCACAAGTTACATTATCACCAAACCACATATGCCCCAATTCATGGGCCACTAATCCAAACCAAAAGCCTCCGATGGTTGTCATTGTCTGATGCTCCATTCCACCACCTAATTTAGTTAAACAATGACCATATTTCTCTTCATTAAAAGGATACAAAATATAGAGATCAGAAAGCAATTCTATCATTTCTGGTGTTGCATCAATTTCTGCTTGATAGTGTTCAAGACATCCAGGAGAGTCATAAATGAAATTCTGAATTAGAATAGAGTCCCCATTCATTTCGTCAGGATGGGCATAAATACTGTAATCCTGGTATTCAGAAACGGCAAAGGAAATCAGGTAATAATCAATTGGATACTTTGATTTCCATTCATAACGCGTATTTCCATCACCGAGGTCAACAACATCTGTTAATATTCCCTGTGAACCTGCCATATTATCTGAACTGGTTGTAAGGAATACCCAGCATGAGTCAGCTTTATCCTCAAGATCTTGCTTAACTGCAAACCAGTCGGAAGCTGCAAATGGTTCTGATAGTGTCCAGGTCATAGATTTCTGCCAGGTTGAACTGTAATCATTGTCAACACCAACAAAGAAACTGCCACTTGGAGGGGTTCCGCTATAGAATACTTGGGCAGAGATTATATCGCCTTCAAATACATTATTTATGGGCACAATTACATTCTCTGGATAGTTATCTATTCTGTAAAAATCTTCCGTATATTCAGTGCCATTAATCCTAATTTTACTGATATGCATTGTAGTATCCAACTCAAAGGCAAAAGTATCAACTACCACAATTGCCTGTGCATTAATAGTTGTATTACCTTCGATATAAGTTGAGGTATCGGAAACAGTGATATCTAAGAAATAAAACTTAACATCATAATCGTTTAAATAATTGCTTTGCCAGTCATATATGTGTTCTAAGGCACGATTTTGATGTAAAAAATGGGACATATGTGAGCAATACGGTTCATCATTAGTAAATGTATTCCATTGTGAAAAGGAACCTAAAGAAATGAATATCAGAATAAAAAAAGTTAGAGATCGTTTCATAAATAAGAGTTTTACAGGCTGAATGTCTAATTTATATCTTTGCAAAAGTATAAAATACGAATTGACAATCTAATTGTTATTTCAACCTTAATTACATAGATGAGTAAAGACCTGAAAATAGTAAAGCAAAAACTTAAAGGGTTTATAGGAAAATATTATAAGAACCAGATAATTCGCGGTTTGCTTATTAGTACTGCTATATTGCTTCTTGTGCTGTTGACTGTTGACCTTATAGAATATTATACCTGGTCAAATAGTTTAACAAGAACAATTATTTTCTATAGTTTTTTATGTATAAGTGGTTTTGTGCTGATAAACTATATTGTAATTCCTGTCATAAAGCTTTTCAAAATAGGTAATACATTAAACAATAAGAAAGCAGCTAAAATAATTGGTTTGCACTTTCCTGAGATTAGCGATAAATTATTAAATACGCTGCAACTTGAAGAGCACATAAAGAGAAACAATGATAATTCAGAGATTGATTTATTACTTGCCAGTGTCAATCAAAAAGCTGCCAAACTAAGCCCGCTTCCGTTTAAGAGAGCCATTGACTTCAAGAAAAACCTTGTCTACTTGAAGTATCTGATTCCGCCTGTATTAATCATTTCAATAGTGTTAATTATTGCTCCATCGTTTATTACAGATCCTTCAAAGCGCTTAATAAATCATTCAATTGAATTCGAGAAACCCTTACCCTATAAAGTTATTTTATTAAACGATTATTTAACAGCGCTGCAACATGAGGATTATACATTAAAAGTAAAAATAGAAGGGGAAATGATACCCATACATTTAAGTTTTGTTGATGGAAAATTTACCTATAGAATTCCTGAAATTGAGCCCGGATATTATGAGTATACATTTCGAGATTTGGAAGGTGATGTTTATTTTAAGTTGCAAACGGATGAATATGAGAGCATGGGATACCATTTAATTGTAAACCCCAAACCTGTTATTTACAATTTTACCGTCTCGATGAATTTCCCTCAATATTTGGGCAAATCAAATGAATTAATTGAGAACGCCGGTGATCTTGTTGTTCCTGAAGGAACTAAACTAAGCTGGAATATCTATACTAAAGACACACGCGTAATTGTGTTCAAAGTTGGAAATGAAACAAATGTGATTAGTAAGGCTGAGGGAAACGTATTTGAATACGGTATAAAGGCAATTAATGAATTTGATTATACGATTTATGGCAAAAACGAATTTGTTAACTATTCAGATTCAATGAAGTTTTATGTCGAATTAATCAGAGATGAATATCCATCAATTTCCCTGGAAGAATACTCGGATGATAATATACTGGCTTACGCACATTTTGATGGTGTTGTAGGTGACGATCATGGTTTTCATTCACTGTCCTTATGGTACAAAAACGAAAAGAATATAAATGAGTCATGGAACAAAACAGATATAAACATTGATAAAGACCTTAACAGGCAGTTTTTTCAATATACACTTCAGGCAGATGATTTTGATATGGTTCCCGGAGAGAATATCAGCTATTATTTCGAGATTAGAGACAATGATGCAATAAATGGCTATAAAGCCACGAAAACCAAAATATATTCATTGCATTTTCCGTCAAAAGAAGAGTTAGCAGAAAGTGTAAAAAGCTATGCAGATGAAGTAAAAAAAGAACTGGAAGAAGCTAAAAAAGAAATAGAGGATATATCCATGCAAATGGAGGATTTTCAAAATTCTCTGTATGAAAAGAAAGATTTAAACTGGATGGATAAGCAGAAGATAGAGCAGTTGATAAACAAGGAAGAAGATATATTCGAGAAACTTGACAATTTGATACAGTTAAATGAGCAAATGAAAGAGCTTGAAGAAATGATGGAAAATGAGACTGATCCTGAACTTTCTAGAAAACTGGAGGAGTTGGAAAAATTATTTGATGAGCTGATGGATGAGGACATGAAAAAAGAGCTTGAAGAGATGAGAAAGGAGCTTGAGGAACTAAATAAGGATAAGCTCAGTGAGATGCTTGAGGAGATGAGGATGAATAATGAGGACCTTAAGAATAGCCTTGATCAGAATTTAGAATTATATAAGCAATTACAATTCGAAAAGAAAGTAGAAGAAGCGATAGAGAAGCTGGATAAATTAGCTGATAAACAAAAAGAAGTTGCGGAAAAAACAGGCAAAAAGGAATTATCGAAAGAAGAATCAAAAAATGAACAAAAGAGAATAGATGAAGATTTTAAGGAAATAGAAGAGGAATTAATAGATGCTGAAAAATTAAATGAAGAACTGGAAGAGCCTTTTAATTTTGAAATGGATACATCCCAGGTAGATGAAATTAAAAGTGAATTGAATGAAGCTGAAGAAAGTTTGGCAAAAGGAAAGCAAAAGAAAGCTGCAGAAAGTCAGAATAATGCTGGAGATAAGATGAAGGAAATGGCCAATAGCCTTTCACTAATGATGGAAAGTGCTATGATGGAACAATTAGGAGAGGACGCAGAACAGGTAAAAAAAATGCTGGATAACCTTCTCGATCTTAGCTTTGAACAGGAGAACTTAATACGCGGCTACGAAAAGGTTTCTTTAAACGATCCACAATATATGGATAAGGCTGACAAGCAAAAACTGCTTCAGGATGATTATTTTGTAGTGCACGATTCACTGATTGCATTAAGTAAAAGGCAAGTATTTATACAGCCATTTATATTAAAAGAGTCAGGAAAAATTACGAACTATATGGATAAATCATTAATTTCGATGCAGGAACGAAGGAAAGGCATCGCATTAAGTGAACAACAATACGTGATGACCTCCATGAATAATCTTGCATTGATGCTGGAAGAATCGCTTAATCAGATGAACCAAAGTTTGTCGATGATGAGCGGAAAACCGGGCAAAGGAAAGTGCAATAATCCTGGAATGGGAAAGAGTCCAAAGATGGGTGATTTGCTACAAATGCAACAGGGATTAAATGAAGGAATGGGTAAGAAAGGAAGCAAGCAGGGTAAAGAAGGTAAAGAAGGGCAGAACGGGTTAAATAGTGAGCAACTCGCCAAAATGGCTGCCATGCAAGCTGAAATAAGAAGGATGCTTCAGGATTATGTTAATGAACTGGAAGCAGAGGGTGGTAATGGAAGTGCATTGAACAAGCTTGCGGAAGAGATGGAAAAATCGGAGGATGACATTATTAATAACAGACTAAGTATAGAGGCGTTAAAAAGACAAAAAGATATAGAAGTTAGGCTTTTAAAAGCTAAGAATGCTGAGTTAAAAAGAGAGAAAGAAAATAAAAGAGAATCTATCGAAGGAAAAAGCAGAAAAAGAAGTAACCAAATTGAACGAATCGAGTATAAAGAAAATGTAATAACTCAAGAAGAAATACTAAAATCCATTCCAATTGAGATGTCTCCCTATTACAAAGAGTTGTTTAAGAAGTATTTATATAAATTAGAGAGAGAAAATGGTATCCAATGATCAGTTTTTAGAAGTAGAATTAGTACCAAGTGAAATTCGAAAAATAGAACACTTTGTTGATGACATTTGTGATCAGTTATTTATTAACGACACATATTATGGAAATATTCTGATGTCAATAACAGAGTTATTTAGCACTTTGTGTGAAAAATCACCGGGTGAAATCCTGAATATCACTTACAATACTGATTACAAAAAAGTTACAATAAGTGCGCAACCTATTGATAGCGAGATAATTAAAGTAATAGAATCAGATATTGACCTGGATAATATATCGGATGGACAATTCAATAAAAATATTTTTCTGATAAAATCTTTGGTAGATCAATATGAAATAAAAGAAGACGCTTTAATTTTGAATTTTGATATTAGTGCGCTTCATAATGAAATTTACAAGAAAAGAGCTGAACAGTTACAAGGCTATCTAAAAAAGGAAGATGTAAAGAAGAAACAAAAAAGCAGTGATAACCTTTAACACATTGCTTGAAGGATTTGAACTAAAGAATCCCGAAAATTTAAAAGACTGGCTAAAAGAAATCATTTCTGAGAATAATAAACTACTTGGAGCAATCGTGTATGTGCTGGCTGAGGATACCTACCTTCACAAGATAAACAAAGATTTTCTTAATCATGATACATTAACAGATATTATCACCTTTGAAACATCTGTTGATCCAAGCGTAATTTCGGGAGAAATATTCATTAGTATTGATCGGGTTAAAGAAAATGCTATAAATCAAAATCAACTGTTTGAAAAGGAATTAGCAAGAGTTCTTGCTCATGGTGTGCTGCATTTAATTGGTTATGACGATAAAACTTCTGAACAAAAACTTACAATGAGAGCAAAAGAAGATTATTGTTTAAATTTGCTGCCCTAATAAATTTCTGAATTGTTTCACGTGGAACATTACTCATGTTTGAAAAGTATGATGTTATAGTTGTTGGTGCTGGCCATGCAGGTTCTGAAGCTGCAGCGGCTGCGGCAAACCTTGGTTCAAAGGTGTTGCTGATTACGATGAATATGAATTCAATTGCTCAGATGTCATGTAATCCTGCTATGGGAGGAATCGCAAAAGGGCAGATTATACGTGAAATAGATGCACTTGGTGGATATTCGGGTTTGGTAACCGATAAAACAATGATCCAGTTCAGGATGCTTAATAAATCTAAGGGGCCAGCTATGTGGAGTCCAAGGGCGCAAAGTGACAGGGTGTTGTTCTCAGTTGAATGGAGAAGAATGCTGGAAAACACAAATAATCTTGATTTATGGCAGGATGCAGTAACAAGTATTATTGAGAAGGATAATAAAGTGGTTGGTGTGAAAACGGCTATGGGCCAGGAAATATTTTCTAAAACTCTTATTTTAACTAATGGAACTTTCTTAAATGGACGAATACATATCGGCACTAAGAATTTTGAAGGAGGACGCATAGGTGATCCGGCATCTTATGGTTTAACGGAGCAGTTAAGGGATCTTGGATTTGAATCGGATAAACTAAAAACAGGAACACCTGTCAGGGTTGATGGCCGTACGATTAATTTTGAGAAAATGGAGGAGCAAAAAGGAGATGAAAACCCTGGCAATTTTTCCTTTCTAAATAGGCATAAGTTAAAAAAGCAAAGAAGTTGTTATATTACATATACATCTCCTGTTGTTCACAATGTTTTAAAACTTGGGTTCAACGATTCTCCTTTATTTATGGGCAGAATTGAAGGAACGGGTCCACGCTATTGCCCATCAATAGAAGATAAAATAGAAAGGTTTTCGGATAAAAACAGACACCAGTTGTTTGTAGAGCCGGAAGGCTGGGAAACGGTTGAATATTACCTAAATGGCTTTGCATCTTCTCTACCTGATGATATACAATTGAAAGCACTGAGGAAAATTGAAGGCTTCGAAAAAGCTAAAATATTCAGACCCGGTTACGCTATTGAATATGATTATTTTCCACCAACGCAACTAAATCTGACACTTGAAACAAAAAGAATAGAAAATTTATATTTTGCCGGTCAGATAAATGGAACTACTGGATATGAAGAGGCAGGAGCGCAAGGAATTATGGCTGGAATTAATGCCCACCTGAAAATTCAAAAGAAAGATCCTTTTATATTAAAGAGGCATGAATCATATATTGGTGTTTTAATAGATGATTTAGTTACTAAAGGGGTTGATGAGCCTTATCGTATGTTTACTTCTAGGGCTGAATATAGAATTTTATTAAGGCAGGACAATGCTGACATAAGGCTAACGCCAAAATCATTTAAATTGGGACTTGCTTCACAGGAAAGATTTGACCTTGTTGTGGAAAAGAAAAAACAAGTGAAGGCGCTTATTGATTTTATGAAAAAAGAAAGTATCACACCTGAAATGGCAGATGCAATACTAATTAAGCAGGGTACTTCCACAATAAGACAACGCATAAAACTTGCTAACTTGCTTTTAAGGCCTCAAATAACTATTAACCATTTAATGCAGATGAGTCCTGCATTTTATAAGTTTTCAAAAGAGCAATCATTTAGCATAGAAGTGATGGAGCAAGCTGAAATTCTGATAAAATATGATGGATATATATCTAAAGAAAAAGAATTAGCAGACAAGCTCGGAAATCTGGAGAATTTGAGTTTAAAGCAGGATTTTGATTATCATAAACTAAAATCTCTTTCGACTGAAGCCCGTGAAAAGCTCAGCAAGATAAAACCTATTACAATTGGACAAGCATCCAGGATTAGTGGCGTTTCTCCCTCCGATATAAACGTAATAGTCGTATTCATAAGCAGATAAACTGATTGTTTCACGTGGAACAGATAAAAAAAAACGAAACTAAATTTATTGAAAGCTGTCCTATTTGTGGAAATAGGGACACGGAATTATATTTGAGAACAAAAGATTATTTTCTCATCCAAGAAGATTTTAATTTGGTGAAATGCACCGCCTGTTCATTCATATACACAAACCCTGTTCCGGGGATCGATAACCTATTCGAATATTATGATTCTCCTGATTACTCGTCGCATAAATTGAAAAAAGTAAATCTGTTCAGTTTTATATATCGTATAGTCAGGAAGCGAAATCTGAGAAATAAATATAAAATAGTTACAAAGTATGCGGATAAAGGTAGTATTCTTGATGTAGGATGTGGAACAGGAGAACTATTAAAGTATTTTAGAGAAAAGGGATGGAAATCTACCGGAATAGAGCCGGTTGAAAGTGCTAGAAAAGATGCATCTGAAAACTATAAATTGAATGTTTATCCTGAAAATAAACTAAATCATTTTAAAGAAGAGAAATTTAATACCATAACCCTATGGCATGTTTTAGAGCATGTTTATAATTTAAATGAACGACTGGAACAACTTAAAAAGGTGCTGCATCCTAGTGGATATTTATTTGTAGCTGTACCCAATATTGAATCCTACGACTCTATTCACTATGGTAAATACTGGTCTGCCCTTGATGTACCCCGGCATTTGTATCATTTTAGTAAAGAAACACTTAAGAAACTTTTAAATAAACACTCATTTGAAGTTGTTTCTATATACCCAATGAAATTTGATTCTTATTATGTAAGTTTACTGAGTGAACGCTATATGAAAAAAGGAATGCCGTATATCAGAGCTTTAATCAATGGATATATATCAAATAAAAAAGCATCTGTATCCGGAAATTATTCCAGCATGATATTTGTTGTAAAGCAGAAATAATTACATTTACTATATATAGCTTCGTATAAACGTGTTAATCAGACTATTTTGAAAAAAATATTCATTAATTACAGATCTCATTTCTATTTGATAAGTGCAGTATTCTTATTAATTATATTTTATATAATTCAATACGGTATTGAAAATTATAATTCAGACATAGAATTAAAAAATCGCTTTCAAAGGAACTTGTTAATTCAACAATCAATACTTAGCGATAAATCAGATGATATTATAGAGATATTAAATGGCCAGGAGTCTGCGTATTGGCCAAGTTTGGAAAGATTATTAAACCCCGAAAATATCTATACTCAGATCTTCAGTAAGGATTCTTTGATATTTTGGAATAGCAATCATATTAGAAACCACTTAACTAATGTAATTAATTCTTTTCCAGACACCGTAATCAGGGAAAAAACAGGTTGGTATCTTGTTCATTTTGAAAGAGTAAAAGATTATCGGATTTTCTTATTCAAACTAATAAAATCTGAATACCCATTTGAAAATAAGTTTCTGCCTTCAGAAACAAATAGTGAGTTTATATCATCCGAAAATGTACTCTTTACATCTAATCCAGATGAAGCACAGTATAAAATTGTAAACCAGAGAGGAAATGCTATTGTCGGTCTTTCTATTGATAAAAACAACAATATTAGCGATTCGGTAATCCTATTACTTTTTCTGATTTTCCTTCTGTTTTATCTATTTATAGTCTTATGGGTCAATAGAATATATGATAAGTTCGAATATTTATTGCCTAACAAATGGCTGGCATTTTTATTTTATATAATTGATTTATCTATCATTCGCTTTCTTGATATCTATTTTGGTTTTCCGGCTATTTTAAAACAATCGAGCTTATTTGAATCCAGGTTTGACCTCATTACTGGTTTGGATTCGATTGGAGATTTGTTGTTGACACTGATTCTTTTGGTTGCAGTATTTGTCAAATTTAATAGTCTGGTCCAGAGAGAAAAAATCTTCGTAAACGAAAAGCATAAATATTTTCAGCATTTGATTTCATTATTCGTCATGTGGTTGGCGTCGTATGGTGCGTTTTTTGTTATCCGGGAAATAGTAAGTGGATTGAAAACAAATCCTGATATCAGTTTTCAATTTTCTGATCCAATTAATTTTCTTGCTTTATTTGCCATCATTCTGATAAACACTGCTTTGTTTTTTATGGTGCGTTCCGCAAACTATTATTCTATAAAGCACCGCATCAGCCTGGCTTATAAAGTTCTATTAATAAGCACTATAACATTAATTACGGCTTTATATTTTAATGATCAAAATACAATAATATTTATTAGCTCAGGATTTGTCCTTTTGCTACTTGGGATCTTCACATTTTTCAAGGATGATCTAAACGTAAGATTCCTGAAATATTTGGTTTACCTTATCATTTTTGCTGCTTTTAATGCTGTCGTTATTAATGTTACCGTACACGAAGTAAAAGATTATAATCAAACATTAACAGCGAATTATTTGGCTCAAAAGAATGACCCTGAATTGGAATCAGTTTTTTCAGAATTTGTGTTCAATGTAAAAACTGATTCAATAATGAACCTGATTATTACTAATTATAAGGAAGATCCGGAGCAGGCCATAAATGAATATTTGAAAAGCAATTACTTCGGGACGATATTAAATAAATACGATATACAGGTAACAGTTTGTTCAAAAGATGAATTATTGGAGATTCAGCCTGAGGGAATCTTGATAAGTTGTGATGAATATTTCGAACAATTAATTAATGATTTTGGGGATACTACAGGGATAAACAATCTTTATTTACAAAACAGCACGCCTGAAAGTATTTATTATATCGGATTTATCACAGAATCAATGCTGGAGCACCCAGATTCGCAGCTTAATATATATATTGAATTTTATTTCACCTATGTGCCGGAAGGCTTGGGCTATCCTGAATTATTAGTAGATAATAATACTTTAACTTTTGAATTATCCGGTTATGCCTTTGCCAAATACAGCAATAATAAATTAGTGTATAAATTTGGGGATTTTGCATATCATACAGATTACTCTTCTATCAGTGAATTTCAGGTTAATGAGTTTTATAACTTTAATCGCTATCGTCATCTAAAGCTGGTAACAAAAAAAGGTGATACACTAATTATTAGCCGACCTGTCGCAAAAATACAGCAACAATTGGCGATGTTTTCAATTTTGTTTTTGGTATTGGGTTTAACAGCATTACTTATATTTATTATGTTTTTCGGTAAGGATGCCTTAACATTTTTCATGCTTAGTTTCAGAGCCCGTTTACAGGTTTTCTTTATAACAACAATCGCCGTTACTATTTTTATAATAGCCCTGATAACAACATATTATGCTGAAAACAATAATAAAGAACGATTAAAAGCACAATTGAATGAAAAAACGTATTCAGTTCTTATCGAATTACGACATAAGATGGGAGGTATTCGTTCATTAGATGAAGTTAAAATTGATGAATTATATCCATTACTGAGAAAATTTTCTTTGGTATTTTTCTCGGATATTAATGTTTATAATCCCTCGGGAAAGCTTATTGCAACATCCAGACCTGAGATTTTTAGAAAGGGTCTCCTTTCAGAACTAATTAATCCCTTGGCATTTGAGGAAATTTATGTAGATAATAAACTCTTTTATACAACTGAAGAAAATATAGGAGAGCTTACATATTACTCATCGTATGTACCATTGAATCTTGGAGAAAGTGAACCATTGGGGATTGTGAATTTGCCATACTTCGCCAGGCAAACAGAAGTTAAAAAGTCGTATTACCTGATGATTTTCACTTTTCTGAATCTTTTTGTAATAGCTGGAATTATAGGTACATTTATTGCTCTTATCCTATCAAAATTTCTTACTAAACCATTGGTGATCCTGCAACAGAGTTTATCAAAAATTCGGATTGATGAACAAAATGAACGTATTGATTGGGATAACAGCGACGAAATAGGATTATTAATAAGAGAATACAACCAGTTAGTGGACAAAATAGAGCAAAGCGCTGAATTATTGAAGCATTCAGAAAGAGAAAGTGCATGGAGAGAAGTTGCCAGGCAAATTGCTCATGAAATAAAAAATCCACTCACTCCGATGAAATTGAATGTTCAATATTTAGAAAGAGCATATAATGAAGACGATCCCGCTCAAAAAGATAAAATTCATTCCATTAGCAAATCTTTAATTCAACAGATTGATACCCTGGATAAAGTAGCAGAGATGTTCTCTGACTTTGCAAAGTCGAACATTAGAAAAATGGAAAAAGTGGAGCTTCTTGGAATTATTAAATCCTCTATTTTACTTTATAAGAATTATGAGAAAGTTAGCTTCAATATTATTCATGATGAAGACAACTATTATACAAAAGCAATTGAAAAAGATGTACTCAGGTTATTTAATAACCTGATAAAAAATGCAGTTCAATCACTTGACGGCATGGCAGATGGTAGAATTGAAATCAGTTTAAAAAAATCAGAGTCTTTTACAGAGGTATCCATATCAGACAATGGAAAAGGAATTGATAATGAATTTAAAGCTAAAATATTCCAGCCTTATTTTACAACAAAGTCTGGTGGTACTGGCTTGGGCTTAGCAATTGTAAAAAATATAATGAATGAAATAGGGGGAAGTATTTCATTTGAATCAGACGGAAATGGCACCACATTCTTTTTAAAATTCAATTGTTTATACTAGACCGCTATTAGAATTTGTATTTAGAAAATGAATTGTTTTTTCTTTGTTTGATGAAGAAAATTCTTGCATAGCCGTAGTTACGGAATAATTTTATGAAGAAGAACAAAGGAAAAAGAAACTTTTTATATTACATATTTTGATAGTGGTTTAATATATAATTGCAGGCTCACTATAATTCTCTATTTTTGAGAAAACCTCAACATGTCAAGTAATCCATTAAAACGGCTGGCAGGTGAAACTGCTATTTATGGTTTAGGAACAATCGTTCCCAGACTTTTAAACTATTTTCTGGTTCCGTTTTATACCCGGATTTTTGATGAAAATGCATATGGCCAAATCACTGAACTCTATGCCTGGGTAGCAATCACCATGGTTGTGCTAACCTATGGTATGGAAACTGCTTTTTTTCGGTTTGCCAATAAGGAGAAGAATCCGAAAAAAGTATTCAATACAGCTACAACTTCTTTGTTAATTACTTCGTTGGCATTTATTGGTGTTGTCGCCCTGTTTTTAAAGGATATTTCTACGGCCATCAAATACGAAGGAAACAGCGAATATATTATCATATTGGCAATAATAGTTGCTATTGACGCTTTTACATCGCTACCTTTTGCTTACCTGCGATTTATGAATAAAGCAAAGCGGTTTTCCTTCATTAAGATAACAAGTGTAGTTGTCAACATCTTTTTTAACTTCTTATTTCTGTTGATTATACCGAAGGCTCTGGGAGAAGATGTAAATGATTTGATTATTTATAAAAATAGTGAGCTTATTGTCTTTGTGTTCATCGCAAATCTGTTAAGTACAATCACTTCATTGCTTCTGTTAGCTCCTGAATTGAAAACGTTTAAATTTCACATTGACAAGTTACTGTTCAATAAATTGCTGGCATACGGATTGCCAATTCTTATTATTGGATTTGCAGGAATGATTAATGAAGTTTCGGATAAAATTCTATTAAAGTATCTCCTGCCGAAAGATATTAATGCACAGGCACAAATAGGTATTTATGGGGCAAATTATAAGCTAGCGATACTGATGGCCCTGTTTATACAAATGTTCAGATATGCAGCAGAACCCTTCTTTTTCGCCGAGTCGGATAAGAAAAATGCTAAAGAAACTTACAGCAAGGTGATGACCTATTTTGTCATATTCACTTTGTTTATTTTTCTTGGCGTAACACTTTTCATCGATGTATTTAAATATTTTATTGGCCCTAATTTTTGGGCGGGATTAATGATCGTTCCGATAATTCTTGCTGCTAAACTTTTTCTGGGTGTATTTTACAATTTATCGGTTTGGTATAAGCTTACAAATAAAACACTTTATGGTGCAACAATAGCAGTAACAGGAGCCATTATAACAATAGTATTAAATATTATATTAATACCTGAATATGGATTTGTGGGATCAGCCTGGGCAAATTTCTTTTGTTATCTGAGTATGATGCTAATTTCCTTTTTATGGGGACGAAAAGTATATAAGGTTAACTATCAATTAAGGAAAATTGGTGCTTATACATTGCTGGCAGTCATTATATTTTATGTTTCTACTATTATCTCAATAGAAGGCAGATTCCTCGCATTTTTATTCAATGCACTGTTGTTACTAGTATATGTTGGCATCGTTTTTATCAGCGAAAAGCAACAATTAAAGCCTAAAAAAATATAGATTAGCTTTTTTTGTATACACCTGTCTGCTTTTTATTTTGATTATTTTTGCGGGTTCATAAGTTATTGAATAAATAATCAGGAAATTAAAGAAATGCTAGTAAGAATAGTTAATAAATCGAAACACGATATACCGAAGTATGAAACAGATGCTTCGGCAGGAACGGATTTAAGAGCCAACCTGGATCAGGAAGTGCTATTATCTCCTATGCAAAGAGCATTAATCCCAACAGGATTATTTATTGAGTTACCGGTAGGCTTTGAAGCCCAGGTTCGGCCACGTAGCGGCTTGGCTATAAAATATGGAATAACCGTATTGAATACTCCTGGTACCATAGATGCGGATTACAGGGGAGAAATCAAGGTAATTCTGATCAATCTGTCTGATCAGGATTTTGTAATTAAGGATGGAGAACGAATTGCGCAAATGATTATATCGACACACGTTCAAGCGCAGTTGGAGGAAGTTGATGTGCTGAATGAGACCGTTCGTGGTGCAGGAGGATTTGGGCATACCGGCCATAAATAGGAAGTAAAACATATATGAAAAAGCTACTATCAACAATATATATTTCTTTAGTTATTTTATTAATTACTTCCTGTTCAGGATCTAAGGAAGCCGCAAAAAGTACAGAAGGCCTTAGCGAGAAAGATCGTTATAAGGAAGCAGATATTTTTACAAAGGCCATTCGTGAAAAAGAACTCGGTAATAATACTCTGGCACTAAACTTATTAAATGAGGCGTTGGCAATTAATGGCAAAGACCCTGCAGCTCTCTACGAAAAAGCGAGAATACTTCTGGCATTGGGAAGAAAAGACGAAGCATTAATTCCTTCCCGTGAAGCAATGATGCTCGATCCTCATAACAAGTGGTATAAGGTATTGTATGCAAATACTGCAAAAGCAAATGAAAAATATAAGGAGTACATTGATATTTATGAAGAACTTGTTGAACAATATCCTTTTGATTTAACTTTCTTAAATGAATTGGCATTTGCTTATAATTACACTGGCGATTATAAGAAATCGGTTAAAGTTTATGATAAAATTGAAGAAGTTACCGGTATAAATGAGCAATTAACAAGCCTGAAAGTTCAGCTTTACGATAGAATTGATGAAAAAGACAAAGCTGTAAAAGAATACGAACAATTAATAGAATTAAACCCAAATGAACCAAGATATTACGCTTTGCTTGCCGAATATTGTTCCAGAAATAATATGAACGATAAGGCTGTTTGGGCTTATGAAAAGATTGTAGAACTAAATCCGGATGATCCGTATGTACATATATCACTTGCTGATTTCTATAAGAAAAACGGGAATGATCAGAAATCGTTTGAAGAATTGAAAATAGGTCTTTCAAATCCTGATCTTGAGCTGAATACAAAAATAAATCTGCTAATTAATTATTATGCAGGCGAACTTAATGAAGAACAAAAAACACAGGCTCTTGAGCTTTCTCAGATTCTGAAAAAAACACATCCCAATGACGTTCTGGCAGAAACTTTTTATGCATCTATGCTTTACGAAAATGCTGAATATAAAGAGGCACGGGTAGTATTGAAAAGAATACTCGCTGAGAACACAAAAAATTACGCAATTTGGGAGCAGTTGCTCTTTTGCGATCTTTATCTTGAAGATTACGATATGCTGCTTATTGACTCAGAAGAAACAATCGATTATTTCCCTAATTATCCTTTGCCTTATCTGTTTGCCGGATTAAGTAGTTTTCAGATAAAGGATTTTGTGAAAGCAAAAGCTTATCTCGAATCGGGAAAAGATTTCGTGGTTAATAACAATGCCTTGCTTGAGCAATTCTACACAACATTAGGTGATACCTATAATGAATTGGGTGAGTATGATGCATCATATGCGGCATACGAAAAAGTGCTCACCATGAGTCCTGATAATCCGCTTGTGCTTAATAACTATGCTTACTATTTATCGTTACGTTCCGAAAAGCTTGACAAGGCCGAGAAAATGGCGAGATCAGCCGTTGATCTTGACCCATATAACCAGAATAATTTGGATACTTATGCATGGGTTTTGTATAAATTAAACAAATTTGATGAAGCCCTGGAATGGATTAAGAAAGCTTATAACAACGGTGGCGAAAGCAGCGGAGTTGTTGTAGAACATTACGGTGATATTTTATATAAACTTGACAGAAAGGAAGAAGCATTGGAATTTTGGAAACAGGCACTCACAAAAGATGACTACTCTGATCTTTTAAATAAAAAGATTAATGATAAGAAACTATATGAATAGAATTATTAGTTTTTTGCTTATTTGTTTTGCCGGCAGTTTACTCATTTTCTCCTGCAAAACAACACGATCAACACTAAAGAAACCAATTAAAGAATATGGTTTCGAATATTTGTATGAGAAGATGCTTGAAAACCAGTCAGATTTTGATTATCTGAAGGTAAAATTCAATGTAGATTTCTACAAGGACAAGAAAAAAACTGCCTTAAAAGGCCAGTTGAGGATCAGGAATGATAGCTTAATCTGGATATCCTTATCACCGGCATTAGGCATTGAAGCAGCCAGGATTTCTTTGAGTGACGATTCGGTTAAGTTTATCAATCGCCTGAATAAAACATATTTTTCAGGTAAATACTGTTTGATAGATAGTGTGTTAAACACAACCCTGGATTATTCAATCTTACAGGCGGTAATCCTTGGTAATGAATTGACCCAATATGACGTTAATAAAGCCAAAGCTTCTATTGATGGAGGACTTTATCGTATTACTATACAGGAGAGAAGAAAAATCAGAAAGTATTTAAAAACTGATGAAATTAGCTCAAAAGTACTGATTCAGAACATTTGGCTGGATCCGGAAAATTTCAAAATAAAAAAAGTAGAATTGAAAGAGCTGGGTGATGAAACAAAAAAGTTGCAGGTAATATATTCAGAATATCATGAAGTTGACGGAGTGATATTACCAGCCGAAGTACAGATCCAAATTTTGGCTAATACTACCGTAAATATAAATCTTAAATTTGGGAAGACAGAAATCAATAATCCTTTGAGGTTTCCTTTCACAATATCAAAAAAGTATGATTTCCTTCTGATCAGTCCTAAATAAGATGAATAGTTTTAATGTTAAATACTACATCCTGTTCCTGTTAGTTTCTATTGGTTTAAGCCTTGCTTCCCAAAATTCACGCCAACAACTTGAAGAAAAACGAAAAAAACTCGAATCGGAAATAAAATATACCAATAAGCTTATTAAAGAAACACAAAATTCAAAGAAGAATAATCTGTACGAACTCAATCTGCTCAATTCTAAAGTTAATAAGCGAAACGAACTGGTTGCAACGCTTAAAAGTGAGGTATATGAACTTGATGCTGAAATTGAAAGGACTGAAAAGAGCCTTGTGTATTTAGACCGGGAAATGATCGTATTAAAGCAAGAATATGCTAAACTGGCATATTTTGCCTATAAACATAAAAACGCATATGATAAATTGATGTACCTGTTTTCGGCAGAAGATTTAAACCAGGCATATCAGCGATTACGGTATATGGATCAGCTAAGTGAATTTATCAGAAATGAAGCCGAAGAAATAAAACAACTGGAAAAAAGAAAAGAACAAATACTTAATGAATTAACTAATCAAAACAAAGATAAAAAGAGCTTACTGGAGAATGAAAACCTGCAACTTTCAAAATTAGAAGTGGAACAAATTAATAAAGACAGGTTAAAAAGTAAACTGGCCAAAAAAGAAAAGGAATTAAAAGCTTCGCTAAGGGCCAAAGAGCGGGAATCAGAAAAACTTAACAGGAAAATTAAAGAGATTATTGCTAATGCAATAAAACCGGTAAAAACCACTGCGGGGAGCAAAACGTATGTATTAACACCTGAAGAGAAAAAATTGTCGACTTCATTTGTTTCTAATAAGGGTAAATTGCCCTGGCCAATTGAAAGAGGTGTTATTTCAGAAACTTTTGGTGTCCACCAGCACCCTGTTTTAAAAAAGGTAAAAACAAAAAACAATGGTATTGATATTGCAACATCAAAAAATAGTGAAGCAAGATGTGTATTTAATGGTGAAGTGGTAAGTATAGCTTCAATAACTGCATCAAACAAAGCAGTAATTATAAAACATGGAGAATACTTTACCGTTTACTCAAATCTTGACAATGTGTATGTTAAAAAAGGTGACAAAGTAACAACTAAAGAGTTTATTGGCAAGGTACATACTAACTTAGAAGGTAAAACCGAACTTAACTTTCAGATTTGGAAAGGAAAAACCCTCCAAAACCCTTCAACGTGGATATTGAGAAATAATAAGCGCTAATCTTCTCTGGCTTAAGTCTCTGACTCGTATGTTCGCCAAAATTAAGTAAAAGGATTATTGAACACTGATTTTGTATTTTAGTGTTTAATGGAATAGGGTCGTTGTTCCTGTTTGTGACAGATACAATTTATTTGATATCGCGT
>Ga0164313_10001193_pt1 | contig 22796 bp, 19 predicted proteins | sample GuaBasSedimGuay4_FD_113735 | JGI IMG/M metagenome (GOLD analysis project Ga0164313, IMG submission 113735) | Subseafloor sediment microbial communities from Guaymas Basin, Gulf of California, Mexico - Guay4, Core 4569-4, 0-3 cm | ecosystem: Environmental > Aquatic > Marine > Hydrothermal vents... | reverse complement strand
TGGCATGGTACAGTTTAAGAACATTTTTACGAGTGATGCTCCTATCCCTGCTACTCCTCGTGCTACATCTTCACAAACTTGTCTTAGAGCGGGTGGTAAACACAATGACCTTGACAACGTAGGCTACACAGCACGCCATCATACACTCTTTGAAATGCTTGGTAACTTTTCTTTTGCAGACTATTTTAAAGAAGAGGCTATTGCTTATGCTTGGGAGTTTCTTACAAGTGAAAAATATTTGCATCTTCCTGTATCTAAACTTTGGGTTACTATACATGATAGCGATGATGAAGCTGAGGAGATATGGAAAAAACATATTGATGCTTCTCGTATTATGCGTTTTGGGGATACAGACAATTTTTGGCAGATGGGTGACACAGGCCCTTGTGGCCCTTGCTCTGAAATTTTTTACGATCAGGGAGCTGAACTTTTTAATGGCCCTGAAGATAAAATGGGTGGAGAGGGTGACCGTTTTCTTGAGATTTGGAACTTGGTGTTTATGCAGTATGATAGAGATGCTAAAGGTACACTCCATACACTAGCAAAACCAAGTATAGACACAGGTATGGGGCTTGAACGTGTGGTTGCCATAAAAGAAGGGCAAACAAACAACTACCACTCTTCACTTTTCTTACCATTTTTGGACAAGATAGGCGAACTTGTAGGGAAGAAGTATGATTTTGAAGCAGAAAACTCTGCGTCTTACCGTGTCATAGCTGACCATTTACGTTCTTGTTCATTTTTGCTTGCACAAGGGGTAAATTTTGACAAAGAAGGGCGTGGCTATGTACTTCGCCGCATTATGCGACGTGCCATAAGACATGGCTATTTACTTGGACTTCGAGAACCGTTTATGCATAAACTTGTAGATACACTTGTGGACTTAATGGGGGAGCAGTACGAATATCTGACCTCTAAAGCAGAAGCGATAAAAACTTCTATGAAACTAGAAGAAGAACGCTTTTTTATGACTATAGAAGCAGGGATAAAACTTTTTAATGAAGAATTGAAAAATACCAAAGATGTATTTGATGGGGAAGTGGCTTTTAAACTGTATGACACTTATGGTTTTCCACTAGATCTTACAGAAGATATGCTTCGTGAGAAAAATATAAGCCTTGATGAAAAAGCTTTTGAAGTGAAAATGTCAGCTCAAAAAGCACAGTCCAAAGCTGCTTGGAAAGGTACAGGAGATGCAGCAACTGCAGGTGACTTTAAAGCACTCAAAGAAAAGTTTGCTCTCAATGAATTTGTAGGATACGGTGCTACAACTTCAAAATCTAAAATTTTAGCACTAGTGGATGAAGACTTTAAAGAGCTTAGTGCTTTAGATGGAAAAGGTTGGGTACTCTTAGATAAAACTCCTTTTTATGCGGAGTCAGGTGGACAAGTAGGAGACTCTGGAAGTCTTGGTCATGCTACAGTACTGGATACAAAAAAATTCCTTGATATGAATATGTCTGAAGTAGAAGGTGTCTTAAGCGTAGGCGATGAGCTAGAAGCTTTGGTAGATAACACACGCATAGAGATAGAAAAACACCACTCTGCTACACACTTGCTTCATGCCGCTTTGCGTGACATTTTAGGAGAGCATATCTCTCAAGCTGGGTCACTCAATGATGATAAACGTTTGCGTTTTGACTTTTCACATCCTCAAGCGATGACAGCAAAAGAAGTAGCTAAAGTAGAAGCATGGGTAAACGACAAGATAAGTTCTGCCATCGTAGCCAAAACAGAAGTGATGAGCATAGAAGAAGCGAAAAACTCAGGAGCTATGGCACTCTTTGGGGAAAAATATGGCGATGAGGTTAGAGTAGTGAGTATGGGAGATGCTTCTGTGGAACTTTGTGGAGGTACGCATGTAAAAAATGTTTCTCAGATAGGTTTGTTTATGATAAGTAAAGAATCAGGAGTATCTGCAGGAGTACGACGTATAGAAGCGGTATGTGGCAACGCGGCAGTAGAGCTAGTCAATACTTTAAGAAAAGAGTTAAATGAAGTAAAAATCGAACTTAAAAATGTAAATCCACTAGCAGGTATCGCCAAGCTAAAGGAACAAGTAAAAACACTTAAGTTGGAAGTACAAGCAGCACAGTCTGCTACAAAAAAAGACTTGTCTGCTACAGAGCTTAAAGGTGTGTCTGTCATCGTGGAAGAAGTAGAAAATGGAGACATCAAAGAGCTTATAGATGAAGCGAAGAACAAGTACTCTAACATTGCTATTATGCTTTTTCAAAAAAAGGGAGATAAAGTACTCATAGCCTGTGGTTCAAAAGACACAAGCATCAAAGCAGGAGCTTGGATAAAAGAGATAGCACCCGTACTTGGCGGTGGTGGTGGAGGTCGTCCAGACTTCGCTCAAGCAGGTGGTAAAGATGCTTCTAAGATAGCAGAAGCAAGAGAAAAAGCTTTAGTCTATTTGGAGGACAATTTATAATGACAGAATTATTTAACAACAATGCCCAATTTATCGTTTTTATACATGTACTTTCTGCTTTTGTTTGGGTAGGTGGGATGATTGCTATGCGAGTAGCGGTACATCCTGTGATAAGCAGAGGGGGAGTGACAGCAGAACAGATGTTACAAAGTGATGTCATGCTGTCTATGTTAAACCCGAAACAAAGACTAGGGATTACTTTGCAAACTATGGCTAGGTTGTTTAATCTTGTATTGCCTTTTATCATACTTTTGTTTGCCACAGGACTCATTATGGCGATAGCAACAGGAGGGCATAAAGGTGCATTAAAAACACTTTTTCTCTCTAAAGAGATTATCTGGACAATTATGGCAGTGAACTTTAGCTTTATGTACATTAGACGTGTAAAAGCTTGGAACTTGTTTGCTGTGGGTAAAGTAAAAGAAGCAAAAGCTAAGATGAAATGGATGGCTAATGTACTTTTACCACTCAATATTGTTTTGGGACTTGTAGCACTTTGGATGGGTGTAAGCCTTAGAGGATTTTGATGATTTGTCTTTGTTCTTCATCTGAGAGTAGGGCATTATTGCTTAAAAATTTTGCTGTGGATTTTATACAAAAATCTCCAGCTTATGATGAAGAACAGATTCGTAGCACTGTGGCTAAAGATTTTGTCTATACTGCAAGTAAAGGAAAGCTAGAAGCTGCTGTACGTGAGTTTGGACTGGAGATACCTTTGCTCTGTGCCGATACAGTCATCGCAGCAAAAGATGGAAGCATCTTACGAAAAGCTACAAATATAGAAGATGCTAGACGCATTTTAAACATACAAAGTGGTTCCACAATCTCTATTATTTCTTCAGTTCACTATAAGTCAAAAACCTTAGCATTTTCAGACATCTCTGCGACACATTATCATTTTGCATCTTTTGAAGAAGAAGATTTGGAAGCATACTTAAAAAGTGGACTCTGGCAAGGTAAAGCAGGAGCTTGTATGGTAGAAGGTTTTTGCAAGAAGTACATTTTGTCCGTAGATGGATATGAAAGTACTGCTATGGGCTTACAGGTAGAAGCTTTGTTGCCATGGATTTAAAAAATATGTCAATTTGAGGTATTTTTGCTAGAAGTTAAGAAATTATTTTATAATGGGGTTATCTAGTAAAAAAAGGTATACTTATGCTCATAACAAATACATCCTTTAGGCAACTGCACATGACATTAGAGTATCGTAATCAGAGTAAATATATAGATGCATATATTCCAATTAATACTATACAAGAGCCTAGTATTTGGGTTAATAAAAAACTCTCTAATCCTACAGTCACTATAAATTTAGCAACAATGTTTTCTGGTATTGGTGCAGTAGAATTTGCATTAAAACGTTTAAAATTAAAAACAAATATTATTTTTGCAGCAGATAATGATAAGTTTGTAAAAGAGAGTTATTTTTCTAATTATAAGATTAATGAAGAATCATGGTATAACGATGTGTATGATATTAAAGGAAAAAAATATCAAAATAAAATTGATTTACTTGTTGGAGGGAGTCCATGCCAATCTTTCTCAATGGTAGGCAAAAGAAGAGGTTTAGAAGATACACGAGGAACATTATTTTATGAGTTTGCAAGAGTAGTCAAAGAAAGTCAACCTAAAGTCTTTATATATGAAAATGTAAAAGGACTTATCAATCATGATAAAGGTAATACTTTTGAAACGATTAAAGCAACCTTTAATGAATTGGGATATAAATATTTTTATAAAGTATTGAATGCTAAAGATTATGGGATGGCACAACATCGAGAACGAATTTTTGTTGTGGGATTTAAAGATAAAAGAAAAAGTTTTAACTTTCCTGAAGCAATTCATCTAGAACATACTATGCAAGATTTTTTAGAAGATTATATTGAAAGTAAATATTATCTCAAAGAAAAAGGTGTGAAGTTTGTTACTAGCCATAAAAATAGAAAAAAAAGATATACGCAAATTAATGGAGATATAGCTATTTGTCAAAAAGCAAACCAGCAATTTAATTGGCATGGAGATTTTATTTATGAAGCACAAGAAAATCAAGAGTTTTCTGAATTTATTTTTGATGTAAATGAGGTTGAAGAAAAATATTATTTATCTGAAAAAGTAAAAAAATATGTTTTAACAAGTGGTACAAAAAGTTTTAAAACATCTACAAAAACAGATTTGAAAGTTGCGCGACCATTACTACAGTCAATGCATAAAATGCATCGAGCAGGAGTGGATAATTATGTGACACATAATAAGGGTAGAATTAGAAAATTAACTCCTAAAGAATGTTTAAGACTTATGGGGTTTGGGGACGAATTTAAGCAAGTAGTGAGCGACACGCAAATGTATAGACAAGCGGGAAATAGTATTGTAGTTGATGTATTGATAGCTATTTTAAAAGAGATGGATATAAGTAAATTCGGGACTCAGAAATGAAAATAAATATTTTAAATAAAGCGTATGAAGTATTAGATACGAAAGAAAAAATTACGATTGCTGATTCGTTTGTTGTCAGACAAAATAAAATTGGACTTGGAAATGGTGAAGCAAAACTATATGTTGGTCAAGATAATAAAATAATACGAAACTTTTTCGGAAACAATAGATTTTTAATTAAATGCTTTTTATTAAAAAAAGATTTATTGAAATATTTAGAAGAGACAAAGGTTGAATATTTAAATCCAGAACAAGTATATATAAATAAAATAGATCTACCCAATTTTTGGAAAGAACGGAAAAGAAAAATTTTAGCATTACCTGAAATAATTGAATTTGAAATTACAGAGCAGATACAAATAGATGGACCTAGAGTTTATGTGAAGTCTAATGATATGGCGTATAAGATTATTAGAGAATTGTCTCTCCCAAATATTACGTATATTACCATAGTTAAATTAGCCAATGAGAATCAAGAACTATTATATTATTTTAAATTGTTTGCAGACTATTTTGGTGATATCCAGCATCCTTATTTTATACATAAAGAAGAAGAAGAAGTAAGAGTATTGGAAAACAGGAAAGGAACGAAAATTTTATCAAGAGCTAGAAAAGGACAAGGAAAATATAGAGAAGACTTATTACACATGTGTCCTTATTGCCCTATCACTATGGTGTCAGATGAGCGAATTTTAATTGCTAGTCATATTAAGCCATGGGTAAAATCTAATGATATAGAAAAAATAGACCCAATGAATGGATTTATGTTTACTCCAACCTTTGATTATTTATTTGACAGAGGATTTCTTTCTTTTACAGATGATAAACGTAGTAAATTATCACCATTTTTATCTAAAATGACTTATTCAAAACTAGGAATATCAGATAATAAGATTTTTCAACACTTACCATCTGAAGGTAGAGAGTTGTATTTAAAATACCATCGGAAAGAAATTTTTCAAGGTGTGTGATTATTATGTACGAAAATGAATTAAAAGCACTTAAAAAATCAGGGCGATTTAGAGAGCGTAAGATTTATGATGTGACTTTGGATGATTTGGCATCTAATGATTATTTGGGATTATCTAGCAATAAAAAGCTCTTTAAAAAAGCTGTGAAGCTTGTAGAAGAATATACCATTAAAAGTTCTAAAGCTTCTATGTTAGTTAATGGCTATCATCCTATTCATCGTATCTTCGAGCAAGAAATGGCAGAACAAAATGGTTTTGAAGAGGGGTTAGTGGTAGGTTCTGGATATTTGGCAAATTTGGCACTCATAGAAGCACTTGTGCGTAAGGGCGATATGCTTTTTATGGATGAAGAGTACCATGCTTCAGGCGTGATGGCGGCTGAACTTTTAGGAGATAGGGTTGTAAAGTTTAAACACAATGACGTAGCAGACTTAAAAGAAAAACTAGAAGCACACCCCGCAAAAAGACAAATCATCGCAGTGGAGGGTGTGTATTCTATGTCTGGGGACTTGTGTCAAAAAGAAATATTTATCTTGACAGAAGCTTATAAAGCTTTGATGATAGTAGATGAAGCACATTCTGCTGGTGTGCTAGGATTAAACCTTTTAGGGATATTTGAATACTACGGCATACAAATTAATGAACGGCACATCAAAATGGGTACTTTAGGTAAGGCTTATGGCTCTTATGGAGCTTATGTTTTAGCCTCTTCTCATATTATCTCTTTTTTAGTAAATAGAGCAAAACCTATTATCTATTCTACGGCACCTTCTGTTTTTGATACAGCTTTGGCTTATGTCAATATGGAGCATATTCGTAAAAATGCAGAAAAATATAGAAAGAAAATTTTAGAGCGTCAAATTCTTGTGCGTAAAGAATTGGGTCAAATATGTTCAAGTCTAATTTTACCTATAGTAATGCCTAGTAATGAACACACTTTGTTTATACAAAAAGGCTTGATGGAGCAGGGGTATTTGGTGGCTGCTATACGTCAACCTACAGTCAAAAAACCAATGATGAGAGTAATTCTTAATACGAATGTACCTATGCAAAAAATAAGACATGTTTTGGCACTCATTAGCCATAATGCGATACAATAACAATTAAATAAGATAAAGGTTTACAGTGTTTAACAGTTTAATAAAAGGTTCTATTATCTTGGCAATGATTTTTGCACTTGCTTTGGGTGCAGCATTTATTTATGCTTATGAAAAAATTTCTTTAGATGCAGATAAACTCATAAATTATAAACCAGAAACTTCTTCTATTGTTTACGATAGGTATGGTAAAAAATTAGCTTATGTTTTTAAGGATCAGCATCGTCTTTATGCTCGTTATGACGAAATCCCTGGGTTTTTAATTGAGGGATTGATTGCTATGGAGGATACAAGATTTTTTGAGCATAATGGCGTGAATCCAGATGCAATTCTTAGAGCTATAGTCAAAGATATAAAAGCAGGAAAATTTGTAGAAGGTGGTAGTACACTTACACAACAATTAATCAAAAATAAACTTCTTTCAAATGAAAAGAAGCTTTCTCGTAAAATAGAAGAAGCAATTTTAGCACTTAAAATAGAGCATGAACTTAGCAAAGAAGACATTATAGAGCGATATCTTAATGAAATTTCTTATGGCAATAATTATTTTGGTGTGAAAACAGCAGCCAATGGATATTTTCATAAAGAAATGAATGAACTTACTTTTAAAGAAGCTGCTATTTTGATTGGTTTACCTAATGCTCCTAGTAAATTTAATCCTTTGAGACACTATAAGCGTGCATTGAATCGTGCAAATAGTGTGTTATATCGTATGAAAAGTATAGGATGGATTACACAAGATGATTATCTTAAGGCAGTAAAAGAATCTCCAAAAGTATATAGAACTTCTTTGACACAAAATATAGCACCTGGTATTGTCGATGAAGTTTTGAGACGCTTTAAGGGGAAATTGGGTGATGTTCGTACAGGTGGATATGAAATTTATACTACAATCGACATGAAACAGCAGGCTATCGCAAAAGAAGCAAGTGATTTTGCTTACAATAAAGCACTTGAAAAATATAAAGAAGATGCCAACACTTCTACTTTAAATATAGCTTTTGTGGCAGTAGAGAGTAAAACAGGAGATATTTTAGCCATGATAGGCGGGAATGATTATAAGAAATCTTCTTTCAATCGTGCTACGCAGTCTAGTCGTCAGCCAGGTTCTGCCTTTAAACCTTTTATTTATCAAACAGCATTAGATATGGGATATAATCCTGCTAGCCCATTGACAGACTTGGCTAGAACTTTTCAATATTATTATAAAGGTAAGCCTAAAATTTGGTCGCCTAAGAATTATGAGCATGATTTTAAAGGGTTTATTGCATTTAGGGAAGCCTTGGTGCATTCGCGTAACTTGGCCACAATTAACCTAGTATCTGATTTGGGCGTAAGTACAATACGTAAACGTTTGTCTTTCTTGGATGTGCCACATATTCCTAGAGATATGTCTATTGCTTTGGGAAATTTAGGATTAAGTCCTTTAAAAATGGCACAAATTTTTTCAGTCTTTGCCAATAAAGGACACATGATAGAACCACGACTTGTTAGTAAGATTATTTCCAAAGAGGGCGCAGTTATTTATGAAACGCGTGCTAAAGAAATAGAAAACTTCACTACTCCAGAACAGGCATATTTGATGACAGATGTGCTCAAAGATGTTGTCCAAAGGGGAACAGGAAGAAATGCACGCGTAGAAGGCATAGAGCTTGCAGGAAAGACAGGCACAACCAATAATAATATAGATGCTTGGTTTTGTGGATATTCTCCTACTGTAGAAACAATAGTATGGTTTGGAAGAGATGATAATAAGCATATAGGAAGAGGGGCCACGGGGGGAGCATTGGCTGCACCTGCCTTTGCTTTTTACTATAAAAAATTATTAGAGTTATACCCTGATACTAAACGTACTTTTGATATGCCTGAAGGTGTATATGAAGGAGTGTATGAGGGCAAAAAAGAACTATATACATCTCGCTCTCCTTTACCAAAAGGGTATAAAGCACAAGAAGACTATATCAGTAATGAGAACTTTGAAAAAGAAACACAAATTGTTGAAGATGTAGATCCTGAAGATGGAGAAATAGGATATGCGGAAACAATTAACATAAATGGAAGCATTATACAAATTACAGATACTGAAGATCCCTTGCATCCCAAGGTTAAAGAATCTTTGGTTCCTGCCTCCAATGATAGTGGTACTTTATTTTAAGGATATATTATAATGCATAGTTTTGCTCCAGAAATCATACTTATTACTATACTTTCTTTGGTGATTTTCTCTGATGCTATTGCATCTAAATTAAAAATACCTTCTGTATTTATACTACTTATAGGTTCGTATCTAATCTACAATTATGTGCCACAAGCTGTGCCTATAGACATGAAAGATATGTTTGATACAATTATTATATTTTGTATTCCTCTTATTTTTATGGGAGATGCACTACACCTACATTTTTCTGATATTAAAAAATATTCTTGGGATATTTTTTATCTCGCAGTAGTGGCGGTAGCACTTTCTATTACTGTGGGTGCCTGTATGTATTACTTTTCTATATTTGAGAGTCTTACTTTGGGTGCTTATGTGTCTTTGTTTGCTATTAATATGGCAACAGATGCTGTATCTGTGCAGTCTATACTTTCACGATTTAAAGGCATAGGTCATCATATAAAAGTTTTGATAGAAGGTGAGTCCTTAGGAAATGATGCTACGGCAGTAATTGCATTTTTCTTTATAGGCTTACCATGGATGATGAGTGGTAATATTAATGCAGGAGATGCTGCGCTAGATGCCTTACGTGTCTTTGCTGTAAGTATAGGTGTGGGTATCATCATAGGTTTTGTTTTTTATATGCTCATGAAGCTTTTTTCTGATAAAAGAGGTGAGTTTTTTGCTTTTATTGTGGAAGCCTATCTTGCTTATGTAATAGCAGAAGAAATGCATATTTCTGGTATTTTGACACTAATAGTGGCGATTATTGCGACTAAGGCATGGATAGATTCAGATATAGAAAACTTTGAAAAAAAGCAAATACAAAAAAGTAAAAGTTTTATGCGTAAAATGCGTCTAGAAAATATCAAGGCTACCACAAGTGAAAGATTGGAATATATTTACGAGATGGCCAAAGAGTTTGGTTATATTGCGGCAGTTATGATATTTTTTGTTTTGGCAGAGATGGCAAACTTTGAAAAATTGTGGCAATATAAAACAGAAATAGTCATTATGTTTCTGATAACTACATTTATTCGAGCAGTCTCTATGGCTAAATTTGCCTTTATGGGAAATAAAGTAAAACAGATTGAAGCTGTAGGTCTAGAAGGATGGTTTATATTGACATTTTCAGGGATGAAGGGTGCATTATCTATTATTCTAGTGCATATGATTCCAGAAAGCTTTGTGCACAAAGAGTTCTTTGAAGTAGTGACAGTAGGTGTGGTTGGTTTATCTATTTTTGTATATGGTACTACGCTTTGGACTTATTTTACATTTTTTAAGAAAGAAGAAGAAAAGAATATTTTTAAGAAGTGATTTTTAAATTGTTCTATATCAAAAGATATAGAACAAAGAAAATTATTGAATAGTTAATAAAATATCTTGTATATCTAGCGGACTATCAATTGTTTTAAATTGTTTTGAAGAAGCACTTGCTTGATCTGCACCAACGACACAACTAACATTATTGATCTCGCCTAAATCCAGTTCTAGGCATGTTTCTCCATCATTCGTTCGTGAATATGTTTCACAAGATATATAGTTGGACTCAACACTTGCAATAATATTTGTTGCACCAGCATTAGTTAACTCGTCTAACAGAGTTTGGCTCGTACAAATATCTGCGGGATAATTATATACGATTGTAATAGCTTCTCGATTTTTGATTTGATTTGTAACTGCGGTGCTTGAACCTACACCTCCAACAGTAGGTACACTATCTGAATAACTAAGAGCAAGAACGTCTACAAGCCCTGTTGCAGAACAGCTAAGATTAACTGAAGGGTTTTCTTTGACAACACAGTTTATATTTAAGGCTAAATTTGCGTCAAAAAAGCTGAAACTATCATTATTATATGTGATATTCACAATCTGACTAGAGATTAAGATATTATCAGCATAGCTTTCTTCTGTATAATCTAAATCGGAATAAATTACTTTGCTATACTCATTGTCTCCCAAATCCACATAATAGGTTTTGCCACTAAGAATGGATTGGGCTGTTATGTTTTGAGATTCATCCGAATTGCCACCGCCACAACCTAGAAAAAGCAATGTACTGAGTACCATTATACTGTTAAATCCTATTTTTTTCATCATTATAAGTTCCTTTTATTTTTAAAGATAAAGAGATTATATCGGGGGGGGGTAAAAAATGACTTAATTTTTTTGGAAGAGCTTAAAAACGCGATATTATTCGCGCTTTAGCTGTGAAATTTTTCACTATTTTTGTATTTCTAACAAGAATAATTTGCAATATATTCAAATGCTGTTGGGCGACCTTCTACTGGATACACGTGTCTGTCAAACATATATTGTGAATATTCCATCACATAATCAGAATCCATAATAGGTGCTAGGAATGCATGGTCTTTTTCAAGTCCTTCAAGAGAATCTCTAAATGTACTTGGAAGCTCTGGAATCTTACGTGCTGCAAGTTCTTTTCTTGAAATTTCAAAGAGGTCTTCATTGACTGGACCTACAAGATCATAGCCACCTTGTTTGATGCCATCAAGACCAGCTATCATAAGTACAGAAAAAGCAAGGTAAGGACAAGAAGTTGAGTCTGGGAATCTAGTTTCAATTCTAGTAGCCATTTCTCCAGCACCATAAGGGATACGACAAGCAGCCGAACGATTCTGGCTAGAGTAAGTCAAAATACGCGGAGCTTCAAAACCTGGTAAAAGTCTTTTGTAAGAGTTTGTACTTGGGTTTGTAAATGCAGCTACTGCTTCTTTGTGTGCAAAGATGCCTGAAAGGTAATCAAGTGCAGTTTTAGATAAGTTTGCGTATTCACCTTCTTTATAGAAAAGGTTTTTACCATCTTTCCAAAGTGACTGGTGTACGTGCATACCGTTTCCGTTATCGTTGTAGATAGGCTTAGGCATAAATGTAGCTGTTTTGCCGTTAAGGTGTGCTACCATTTTGACTACATATTTGTACTTTTGTACATTGTCTGCTGCAGTGATGATGTCAGAGAAAACGATACCGATTTCATGTTGACCTTGTGCCACTTCATGGTGACCAAGTACAACTTCAAGACCTACTTCTTCGAGAAGAAGCATCATTTCTGCTCTTAAATCTACAGCTGAGTCTGTAGGCATTGTTGGGAAGTACCCACCTTTTATTCTAGGTCTGTGACCCATGTTGCCCATATCGCCATAGTCAGCATCATCAGCCCAGTGACCTTCGTCTGTTTCTACTTTGAATGATTGATGGTTGTCTTTATCTACGATTTGTACATCATCAAAGATGAAAAATTCATTTTCTGGACCAAAGTATGCCGCGTCAGCAACACCTGCTTCATCAAGAGCCTTAAGTGCTTTTTTAGCGATGCTTCTTGGACATTTTGCATAAAATTCATCTTTATAGATGTCATATACATCACAGATAAGAATAACTGTACTGTCGGCCGTAAATGGGTCCATAAAGGCAGTTCCTACATCAGGACGAAGTAGCATGTCTGATTTGTGAATTGGTTGCCAGTTTTCGATAGAAGAACCATCAAATGGAAGACCCGCTTCAAGCATTTTGTCATCTACGGCAGATGCTCTGTACGAAATGTGATGCCATGCACCTTTGATATCTGTAAATCTAAAGTCGATGAACTCAACTTCATTTTCTTCACAGTATTTATTGAAGCCTGCTAAATCGTTTACGAACTTACCCATTTGTTTCTCCTGAAATTAAAATTTATGTCCTAGATTATATCTAATAAAAGATTAGTTATTTCAGAGTTTATGATTAAAAAGTAATCAATTGTTTATCTCGTCCTTGAAAAGTAACAGCTTGGCTGTATCCTATGTCTTTAGCAAGACTCGTAGCAAGCTCGTAGCCCACACCTATTTGATCAACAGCATGGGCATCCGAGGAGAAAGTGATAGGTATATCTAAAGCATAGGCAACCTCTAATAAAGCACGAGAAGGATAGAGTTCTGCTACTGGTTTACGTAATCCAGAGGTGTTTACTTCTAGTGTCATATTAGACTGCTTAATGGCTTTAAGTGTGTCCTTTGCCAAAATTCTTACATCTTGTTTTGGCATATATTTAAACACTTTTATAAGGTCTAAATGACCCACAATGTCAAACTTCCCAGAATTTACCATAGCCTCTGTGGCTTCAAAGTATGCTTTCCAAATATCATCTATATTTTTGTTTTTCCATCCCCCGATGAACTCAGGATTGTCAAAACTCCATTTGTCTATGAAATGCACTGAACCTATGAGGTAGTCAACTTTTGCATTTAATACCTGCTTGTCCATATGCCCTTGAAGCCAGTCCACCTCATAACCAATAAGTATTTCTATGTCATTTTTATATTTGTCTTTAGCTTTAAGTATGTCGTTTGTGTAGGCATCCATTTCTTCAAAAGATAAACGATAGTGTGGGTCAAAATCCATAGGAGCATGTTCTGAAAAACCATAAATGTCTATACCTATATTAATAGCTTTTTGTATATACTCATCTATACTACCTGTTGCATGGTTGCAGCGAATGGTATGGTTGTGTAAATCTACTCTAGTATGTTTCATGGAAGCAGTGTAGCATAAAAAAGATTGAAACTTTTATAGGTTTGCAGATAAAGCTAAGAGCCTACAAGAATTTTCCAAGATAGAAATCTTTTTTGCCATTTCTGTAATGTCTCTGTCATAAGAGATAAGACCAAAACCTTTAATGAGGAGTAAATGTGTGTCATGTTTTTGAAAAAATTGTGGTATCTCGTAAGGAGCACGCTCTAGCCAGTCATCTATATTTTTGGGGTCATAGATGATGACTTCACCTAATATGGTTTTACCAAAATAATCTTGTGGAGATACTTTAGCATGCTTAAGGGAGTAAGCCGTGGCGTAAGGTGGCATAGTATAGCAAACGTATTTAGCATTAGGAATAGTTTCGTAAATATGTTCATGTATGTGTACATCAGGGTTTGCCATAGACCAGCGATAGTCTCTTTTGTGACAGTCTAGTTTAACCAGAGAATCTTCTGTAACTTCATCCAATATAGTATCTTTGGAATTAATAATAAATCCAGAGGTATGTACCCTAGCAGAGATAGAGCCATGATATACGCCAAAGAAATTTTTATTAAACAAAGAAAGAGAAACGTGTTTAATGTCTTCAATAAGATGTTTATCTACCATGATGCCGACCTTTAGTTAGGAATATTTCGCTATTATAACATTATTAGATTATGCAAGGAGAAGTAAAACTGTGAATACACCTCATATCCCCGTATTATTAAATGAAGTATTGAAAAGCTTTGAAAATACAGAAGAAGGATATTTTGTAGATTGTACACTAGGCTATGCTGGGCATAGTATAGAAATTTTAGAAAAGTATGCGAACCTTAAACATATAGGTATAGATAGAGATGATGAAGCCTTAATATTTTCAGCTAAAAGACTAAAGCCTTTTAATGCTCGTTCTACATTATATAAGGGTACTTTTTCAGAAGTTCTTCCTAGCTTAAAAGAGTATCCTATTGTAGCAATTTTGGCTGATTTTGGGGTATCATCCTTACAGTTAGACAAGAAAGAAAGAGGTTTTTCTTTTACTTCGGAAACATTAGATATGCGTATGGATGCACAAGCAAATTTGTCCGCATATGAAGTAGCCAATCATTATAGTCAGATGCAATTAGAATATATTTTTGATACTTATGGAGAGATACGAGCTTATCGTAAATTAGCAGCAGCAGTGATAGAGACTCGAAGTATTGCAGACATAAAAAGTGCCAAAAAATTGAGTGAAATAGCCATTGAGGTATTGGGAAAGCATGGGAAAATACATCCAGCAACTTTAATGTTTCAGGCTATTCGTATAGAGGTTAATAACGAATTAGGAGAAATAGAAGCTTTATTAGATGCACTAGAAAAAAAACATCATCAAGGCGCAGTACTTTCTTTAATTTCTTTTCATTCTTTAGAAGACCGTTTGGTAAAAAATAGATTTAAGCGTTGGGGGCAAAATTGTATTTGTGATGCCCAAGCAATACGTTGTACCTGTACTAAAAATCATGCTATAGGGAAAATGCTTGGCTCTAAGCCCATTATTGCTAGTAAGGAAGAATTGAAAATGAATCCTCGTGCTAGATCTGCAAAGCTGAGAACTTTTTGTTTTGGAGCCAAAAGGAAAGTTAAATGCTAATAAAAAAAAAGAAAAAACCTCAAAATGGTATCACTTTTGCTATGACTGTAGTGACATTTGTGGCAATGAGTATTGTGCTTATTCTAACTATGATTAAAATTTATTTAAGCAATCAAATTTATTATGAGAGTAAAATAGTTAATAAAATGAATAGAGAAATTTCAGTTCTTAAAGCAGAGCACATTATGCTAGAACAGCGTGTTGAAGTATTGAAATTTAAAAATAGAGTGACAGATACAATATTTGTCATAGAAGAAGGCTAAAGGAGGCAGAAATGCGATTTTTTATACATTTTGCAATAAACAAACCTATCATCAATCATATTTTTATGGTTTTTATGGTTTTGCTTGCTGTATTTTCGTATCAAAATATTGCTAAAGAAATTTTTCCACCTTCTAGCTTAGATCAAATAGCTGTAAGGGGTGCATACTTAGGCACTTCGGCAGATATTTTAGATAAGATGGTTGTGACAAGCATCGAGGATAATCTTAAAAGTTTAGCAGAAATAGATACTATTTACACAACAATTCAGAATGGTTTTTTTGAAATTAAAGCAGATATTAAAACGGGACACGAGAAGCAAATACTGCTCTCTGATGTCAAAGATATTATATCTAATAGCAGACGAGATTTACCAGCAGATATGGATGAACCCTTAGCTACAATAGAGATACATCAATATCCTTTGTTGCTCGTAGCTGTTTCTGGTGATGTTAGTAAGACGGCACTCATAGAAGCAGCAGAAGATTTAAAGAGCAGATTGTCTTTGATGCATGACTTAAGTGATATAGAAATACGTGGTGATACAGACGAAGAAGTATTAATTAGACTCAATCAAAATAAACTAGAAGCTTATATGCTAGATAAACAAGCAGTATATCAAGCTATCTCAGGTATGTCTTCTATTTTTCCTGCTGGCACACTTGATGGGCAAGGTGATCACCTGTATATCTCGACCATTAACGGAGAAAAGAGCCAAGAAGCATTAAAAAATATATTACTTAATATAAACAATAAACGCATACGATTGAGCGATATAGCAGAAGTAGAATATGGTTTAGGAGATCCACTTCAGATTTCGCACTTTAATGGCAAGGAAAACATTTCTTTAAATATCAATAAATCTAAGACAGGGAACGCTATAGCATTGAGTAAAGAGGTACGCCAGATACTTGAAGGATACAATAGAAAGTATGATAAAATAAAATTTGTTGCCTATACAGATACCTCAATATGGATAAAAAATCGTCTTAATTTAGTCTCTTCAAATATACTTTTTGGACTTATTTTAGTATTTATGGCTTTATTTTTATCAGTTAATATGCGTATAGCTTGGGTAGTAGCTATAGGCATACCTGCTTCTTTTATGATAACACTTGTGGTGATGAATATGATAGGTTATAGTTTGAATATGCTTACTTTATTGGGTGCTCTGATAGCTTTAGGTATGCTTGTAGATGAAGCCATCGTGGTAGCAGAAAATATTTACCGCCATATGGAGATGGGCAAAACCCCAAGTGAAGCAGCTATAGATGGAGCAATGGAAATGTTTCCTGCTGTACTCACGGCTACGCTAACTACAGTTTTTGCTTTTTTGCCCTTGCTTATTATGACAGGGAAGATGGGTCTATTTATGAAGGTTTTACCTGTGATGATCACAGTGCTTTTGCTTTCCTCTTTGTTTGAAGCTTTTTATTTTTTACCTTTACATGCCAAAGAGTTTTTCAGTATAGGCAAAATAAAAAAAGCAGAAGAATCAAAAAGTTTTTGGAAAGGCTGGATGGCTTGGTATAGAAAGTTTTTATATACCCTACTGCAAAGAAAAAAACTTGCACTTTTGTTAATATTTGGATCTATAGTGTTGGGTACAGTAGGCATATTGAAAGTCACAAAGTTTCAGCTCATGCCTGAATTTGATGCACAACAAGTATATCTAAATGGAAAGATAGATATTAATAATAAGCTCACAGATACGGAAGTATATGTCACGCAGATAGAAGAAGCATTGATGAAAATGCTGGATAAAAAAGAGATAGACTCCGTTACCTCTGTCATAGGATTTAAGTTTAACAAAGATCAGAGTTTTGAGCTAGGAGAGAACCTTTTCCAAATTTTTATAAATTTACATGAAAAAGCGCCTGAAAATCTTTTTGATACCTATATTAATCCTATTTTTTCTTTAGAATATGACGATACAAATATGATACGAAATAGATTGTCACAAGACATAGCCAAAGAGATAGAGTCTAGCATTGTTCCAGCATTTAAAGAAAGGACATTAAAAGGTAAAAATCTTTTTCAAGAGTTTAATGTTTTTGTAATGCAAGCAGGTATTGTGGGTAATGACATCGAGCTAGGATTTGCCTCTCCCGATAGAGAAAAAGTACTTAAAAGTATGCAAGAAGTAAAAGAAGCACTAAATAAAATAAAAGGTGTCTCAGATATAGCAGACAATGCCAATGAGGGAGAAAGAGAACTCAAGCTTCGTGTCAACGAATATGGACAACAATTAGGCTTTTCCGAGCAATATGTGACTTCGGTGCTCAAGGGGGCATTTTTAAAAGCTGAATATTCTAAAATGTTTAACAAAAAAGGCTTAGTGCGTGTAAAAATAGAAGACGTATATAAACAAGATACTTCAGCCATAGGAAACTTTAAATTAAATATACCTGCAAGTCAAAAGCTTGTAAGACTAAGTGATATTTGTGATTTTACTTATAAAAAAACCTTTGTTAAAATCTTTAAAGAAGATGGAGACAAGGTATATTCTACCTTTGCAAGAATAGATAAAAAATTAATTACTTCAATAGAAGTTATGGAGACGCTTAAGCCTTTACTTTTAAAGATAGAGCAATCAGGTATCAAAATTATTACTAAAGGTGAAAAAAAAGAAAGTGATAAAACTTTGCTGGAGTTAAAGTATGCAGCGATTATAGCAATGTTTTTAATTTTTATTGCTTTGGTTTGGATGTTTAATTCTCTTGTTTTGCCATTAATTATACTCTCAACAATACCACTTTCACTTTTGGGTGCTTTAATTGGTACAAAACTTATGGGCATTAATATGACTATGCCAGGCATGATGGGGGTCATAGGGCTTGCGGGTGTAGTGGTAAATGATGGACTCATCATGCTTGATTTTGTAAAAGGTTCTAAAAACTACGAAGAAATGGTAGAAAAAGCAGGGATGCGTTTGAGACCCATACTGCTCACATCTGTCACCACAGTGCTAGGTTTGTCCTCTTTGATGTTCTTTGCAAGTGGACAAGCACTCATACTCCAACCCATGGCTATAAGCCTAGGTTTTGGTATCGCTTGGGCAACCATACTAAACTTATATTATGTACCTTTGATGTATGGGGTTCTTTATAGGGTTAAAGTCGCATAATCTTAGTAAGATTTTTAAGAATAAGAGTACAATATCCTATGAATTTCACAGAAATAACAGACATAAAATCCAAAGAACTAGCTATCTATCATGAGTTTCGTGAGCATGCTTTTAGGGCAGATGGTTCTTTTGTGGCAGACAGCCCTAAGGTGGTAAACTTACTACTAGAAGAAAACATAGAAGTAAGAAGCATACTCGCCACTAAAGACTACTACGCAGAGCATGAAGCACTTGTAGCCAAACAAAGTAATGTCATACTGTATGTTGCTACAAAAGAACAGATGCAAAACATCGTAGGACACAAAATCCACCATAACGTGATGATGCATGGCATACGCCCAGAACAAACACCCATGCGTAAACTAGGTAAACACATCATCATGCTAGATGAGATAAGCTCCACCCAAAACATAGGAGCCATCGCTCGTTCTGCGGCAGCCTTAGGTGTCGATGCGTATGTGCTACCCAGTCATGGCCCTCATCCCTATTCGCGTAGGGCTTTGCGTGTAAGCATGGGACATGTTAGTATGTTAGATATACATATTTACGATGACATCGTAGTGACCATTAAAAAACTAAAAGCTTACGGCTACAGAGTGTACGCTGCTGAAGTCACAGCAGATGCCACCCCTCTAGCTTCTGTCAAAGTAGCAGAACAATGGGTTTTAGTCATGGGGCATGAAGGGTTAGGCTTGTCTGCGGAAGTCTTAGAAGTGTGTGACGAAGTAGTCAGCATAGAGATGATGCAAGGCGTGAAAAGTTTCAACGTAGGCGTTGCCGCCTCCATCATGATGTATAGGTTCAAGCAGACTAATTTTTAAAATTAAAGCCATTTTCTTTAGCTTGTTTACGTATGCTTTTGATGACTGCAGAACCTAAGTCTTTTGAGTCTTTTTTCGTATTTTTGGCTATATAGCTGTCTCTTTTACTTTCAAGCTTGCGTATCTCTTTTTGTAATCTACTACGTTCTTGTTTTTTCTTTTCTATGATTTTGCTTATCTCTTCTTTACTTTTACCCTTAAAGGCATCTGGCATTTCAGATTCTTTCATTTGCATAATGGAGTTTTTATCTTTTGTATAGGCTGAGACCATGTCTGAACTTGCTTGTGTATATTGTTTTTTAGACTTTACAAGGTTACGTTCTACGTAAGAAGTCTTAGAATAGGAGAATGCATTTGCATCTTGTTTTTCTATATTTTCTCTCTTTGCTCTACGCACTTTTCTCTCACCATAGCTTACATAAGTACTGTTTAATCGTTTACCTAAAATTATGATATCATCATCATAAGGTGTGGCTATGTAGACTCGTCTGTCATTATGGTTGATGTTGAAGTACTTACCTTCTCCACGTGTTGCAGCATCTTCCCAGTGTAAGTTTTTACCTTGCCTTTGTGTACCACAAAATATAGTATTGACTATGATACCGTTATGTTTTGCTTTTTCTATGGCTTGCTTATAGGGCACAGACCCTTGAGCAAAACTTTCATTACCTGCTATGATGAGCAGCTTCATATCATCTTTGTGTGAAGACCAAGCAAAGCGATTGACAGACTCAAGTATGACTTTCCCTGCATACTCTTCCCCTCCGTTTGTACGAAGTTGAAACAACTCTTCTGAGACTTTGTCAAGGTCATAAGTCAAAGGAGAAAGCATCTGCAAGTAACCCTCATAGCTAGGTAAAGCAGACTTTCCATACTCAAAAAGTCCCACTTGTATGTTCACATCTTTGTTATGCTTGTTGGCTTTTGCCACCTCATTGACTATCTTCCAAAGCTGGTCTTTTGCTTGGTCTATAAGCCCAGACATACTCCCACTTGTGTCTAACAATATCCCTATCTGCACCGTGGGACCTGTTCTTTTAAAAGTAGAATGCACAGGAGTAGCCTGTTCTGATATACTAGGGTTTAAGATGTCAGGCATAGAGATTTTACTAGCAGTTAAGCTCGTAAAAGCAAGAAGTGAAGATAAGATAATGTATTTTGTTTTTTTCATAAGATGTCCTTTGTGTTCCATAGCTTAGCCATCTAGGGTAAACTGATGGTAACTAGGTTTAAAAAGTTGGATAAGTTATTCTTATTTTATCAATGGAGCGATTAAGCTTTATAATAGTGCCACATAATGGTACTATTAAATAAAAAATCTTCTTAACCCTCCTTTAAGCCAATTACACATATACTTTAACATATACTTTTAAATAAAGGAATCCTTATGGCACAAGTAACCATCTATATACCCAATGATTTAGAGTCACAAATAAAAGCAATGGCAGGTTCACTCAACATCTCTATTAGTAAATTCATATCTACCATACTTGAACAAAAAGTTCAAAATGAATGGAGTAGTGGAAGCCGTAAATTAGCAGGGGCTTGGGATGATTTTCCTACACTTCAAGAGATTAGAACCAATCAAGGGTATGATGTTCAGAGGGAAGAGTTTTAGATGTATATGCTTGATACGAACATATTGATTTATTTTTTTAAAGGGATGGGAGAGGTAGAAGAGAAGCTTTTCTCTTTCTCACCTAAAGATATTTTTATACCCTCGATTGTTATCTATGAATTGCAAGTGGGTATAGCCAAATCCAATAATCCTAGAAAAAGAGAAAAGCAACTCTCTACTCTTTTAGAACAAGTAAATATTATTGAATTTGGGGAAAAAGAAGCAAGAGTATCTGCTCTTATTAGAGCAGACCTTGAAAAAAAAGGAACAGTTATCGGAGCGATGGATATACTGATAGCAGGTTGTGCTAAAGCACATAACTTGACTTTGATTACGCACAATACAAAAGAGTTTATGAGGGTAGAGGGATTGTCTTTGAGTGATTGGTTTTAAATATTTTAAATAAAGGATACAAAATAGAAAAGTATATATTTAGTCAGTATTTGAAAAGCAAAAATAAAGTCAAAAAAAGAGATAATATCTGAATGAATAAATATATTTCTTTTGTCTGGTTATTGGTATTTGGGGGCTTTTCCTTTTTCTTTTTGGGTTGTTCTGGGGGGAATTCTGTAGAAAAGCCAGGTGCAAGCCAATATACTTCTGCTGCACGACATAAATCAACAATGCGCTCTTATAAGGTCTTGGGTAAGTATTATACACCTACGTATGTGGCAGTAGGGCAAGAGATGAGAGGTATTTCATCTTGGTATGGGCCTAATTTTCATGGTAAGCAGACAAGTAATGGCGAGATATATGATATGCATGCACGCACAGCTGCCCATAAAACATGGCCCATGGACACCATGGTAAAGGTTAGTAACTTACAAAATGGGAAAAGCACCATAGTTCGCATTAATGACAGAGGACCTTTTGTTAAAGGAAGAATTATAGATTGTTCTTACACAGCAGGTAAAGAAATAGGATTAGATAGAATGGGTATTGCGAAGGTTTCTATAGAAGTTTTGGGTTTTGCAGGGAAAGTACAACCTGCAGCTACCAGAGAAAAAAATAAAGCTTCTCAAACACAAACACGAGTGGTACTATCTAATTTTGGTTTGCAAGTAGGGGCTTTTAGGAGAAAAGAAGGTGCTATGATATATAAAAAACAATATGCTAAGCGCCATTCATCTTATCAGGCTATAGTAAAGCATTTTTCAGATGTTGATGGAGAACCTTTGTATAGGGTTTGGCTTATGGGTTTTGGCTCAGAACAAGAAGCACGTGATTTTAAAAATAGTAATGATTTGCAAAGTGCATTTATAGTACGAAATTAAAAAGAGTTAGGAAAAATAGATGATAGAAATAAACAGAGAAACAAAAGAAACACAAATCAAAGTAAAACTTAATTTGTATGGTACGGGTAAGTCTAATATCAATACAGGAGTAGGGTTTTATGACCATATGCTAGAAGCATTTACAAAACATGCTCATATAGATATGGATATATCTTGTACAGGAGATACCCATATAGACGATCATCACACAGTAGAAGACGTGGCGATTGTGATAGGACAAGCGCTTAATCAAGCTATTTATCCTGTGCAAAATATAGAGCGTTTTGCTAATGCTACTGTGGTGATGGATGAAGCGTCTGTGACCTGTGATATAGATTTATCTAATCGTGGTTTTTTGGTATTTGAGCTTCCTATAGGTGGAAAAGTTGGAGACTTTGACGTAGAGCTAGTAGAAGAGTTCTTTAAAGCTTTTGCTTTTAATTTACCTCTT
>Ga0164313_10001192_pt1 | contig 22801 bp, 42 predicted proteins | sample GuaBasSedimGuay4_FD_113735 | JGI IMG/M metagenome (GOLD analysis project Ga0164313, IMG submission 113735) | Subseafloor sediment microbial communities from Guaymas Basin, Gulf of California, Mexico - Guay4, Core 4569-4, 0-3 cm | ecosystem: Environmental > Aquatic > Marine > Hydrothermal vents... | reverse complement strand
CACTAGTGTCAAGAAAAACTACAGATCCAACAGCTAACGCAGTGTTCATTAATGCTGCTATCGCATCATAATCTTCGCCGCCAACTGTTGTAATTGAAAGAGTTTGCAATGCGCCGCCATTAATTGTAATGTCGAAATCATATGTATCCGCAGCGATAGCAGGAACGACGGCTCCTAATTGTGAGCCAGAAAGAACAGCTTCTGCATAACCAAACACCGGCCCCGGATAACCAATAGTTGTATCAATTACAACCCAGTCTGCATCTGCAGGATCGATTTGAAGTGTAGCTTGTATTTCGATCTGTCCAGCAAAGTCCGACAAGAATTGAGCAATGGTATGAAGTCCATCACTAAAGCCATAATAGCCATCGCCTTTATGCTTCTCACCAATAACGTCGAATGCAATGTGATCCATCGCTGCCGAGGTAGTTGGAATTAAAACTGTGCTAAGTCTAGGCATTTTTTTCTTCGAACACTTCTACGACTGCGCCGTCACCGACTAATTCTTGTGCTACCGCTCTTAGAGCATCTCTTGTGTCGACGTCTACGAGACTCTTCGAAGATCCGCCGGTACCGTCGTTTGCAATTATTTGCGATATAACTATATTAATTTTTTCTTCAACAATTTGTGCCATTGTGTGATTCCTTTGTTATATGTTATTTATCAGAATATGGGACTAGCTCAATAAAATTTGATATCCGATCAGTTGCAATCATCATAATGAATAATAGATAGCTCATATCCTTAGTGTAAATCCAACTCCTTGCATACTTATCGCAAAATCTAATTCCGTGTTGGCCGTTCCAGGAATGCGCTGGCCATTCTTGCAACATTATAGATTTAGTACGTTGCGGAATCATGCATTCGCCCCGTTGCTCGAGACGTTCTAAGTATTCATAAAGTTCTTCGTTTGGTGTCTGAAAGGCTTTGAAAAATAATTTGAATCCAAATTCTCCTGCAAGTTTTGAGAATTCTTTACCAGCTTTCATGTCTTCAACTGAGTCCCTGTGGGCATAATTAATCTCACTAACATGAGCAAGCGAATATGGTAGTGCAAGAATTACTTGTTCAATTTCAGTTTCGTCGTTGCCGTATATCATCACGCGGTCTTGGTGCCTTGACAATTGTATCCCGGCCGGAGGGAAGCAACGAAGATGATGCAATCCATATAAAGCGAATGTGTCAAAAATGTCAACTGGACTGGTTCCAAATATGTGATGTCTGCCCGGACTAGAAACATATCTATTTTTAGAAAGGATAACGCTGTCTGCTTTGAGATCCCCTAGGCGATATTTTTCGCAATAATGTAAGACACCGGCCGTAAAGTCTTGTTGCGTAGGAAAAATTTCCGGGCAGTGCCTGACTGCAGAAGGATCTTCCCAACTTGCGCCGAACCATCGTAAGGCGCCGCCAGGAATATTAAATCGAATCCGTATTAAGTATTTTCCAAAATATGCTTTGTGGATATGCCCGAACTTGATGCACGGGTTTATCTTTAGCCATTTATCTTCATTAACTAACTGGTTCGGCATCGTGTGTTAATGCTAGGATAGGAGAATCAATTGCGAACGTAAACTCCCCCTCGAATAAGTCAACATTGATAGTTGATCCTTCTTCGATCGAATCAAACAACATCATCTTACTTACTGGAACTTTGATGTGTTCGTGTATTTTACGATTCAAAGGACGTGCGCCCATTTTAGGATCGTATCCAATCTCTGCAAGATGATCAATTGCTGCTTCAGTTAACGCAATCTTGTATCCACGTTCCTTGATAAGTGTATTCAATTCGTTAACGAATTTGTTAACCACCCGCTTAATGTTAAGCAAGGACAATTTCTCGAACTTACAAGTTGCATCAAGTCTGTTTCGGAACTCCGGTGTAAAGAATTTCTTCATTGCTTTGTCATCTTCGCCAACTTTTTCTTGGTCTCCGAATCCGATCGCATTTGTATCGGCAGCCGAGGCACCTAGGTTGCTGGTCATAATTAAAAAGCCATTTCGGAAGTCGGCAGATTTCCCCTGGGATCCTGTGATACGACCGTTGTCCATTAACTGCAATACAACATTAAGAACATCGGGGTGTGCCTTCTCTACTTCGTCCAACAATATCAAACAATTCGGATACTTTTGAATGTCTTTGATAAGTTGACCATCACCGCCGTTGTCATATCCAACATAACCAGGAGGTGCACCGATCAATTTAGCAACGGAATGCTTCTCCATGTATTCAGACATGTCGTACCGTAAAAATTTAAGGCCGAGTTTTTCGGCTGTTGCCTTCGATAGTTCAGTTTTGCCAACGCCTGTCGGCCCTAGGAACAAAAATGATCCCATTGGCTTGTCGTGTGCCTTCAATCCTGCTTTAGCAACATATACAGCCTTGACTAATGTGTCAACTGCATCGTCTTGGCCGAACACAACCTTCTTAATTTCGCCATCTAAGTCAACAACCGTGTTGTTATCTTGTGTTGTACCAATCTGATCCATTGGAATCTTCGTTACCTTGCTAATTACTGCAATAATGTGATCCCGGCCGATTTCAAATTCAACTTCCTTCACTTTTTCTGCGGCACATGCCGTATCGATCAAGTCAATTGCTTTGTCAGGTAACCGAAGTTCGTTCTGATAGCGAACACTAAGCTCAACTGCCGCTTCAATCGCCTCTTGCGAGATCTTCCCGTTGTGGAATTCTTCGAAATACCCTTTAAGACCTTGTAAAATCTTAATTGAATCTTCGTTTGAAGGCTCGTCAACAACTAAGCGATAAAATCTACGCATAAGAGCGCGATCTTTCTCAAAGGACGCAGTGTATTCGTCCCATGTTGTTGAAGCGATAACTTTGATGTCGCCTTTGTTCAATGCAGGCTTGATCATGTTAGCAAAATCAGGTCCGCTGTGGCTTCCTGTGGATCCTGCGCCTTTCATTTGGTGAGCTTCGTCAATGAACAGAATGCAATTCCCTTTTATCTTCAGTGCTGCAATAACTTGCTTCAACTTTTCTTCAAAGTCTCCGCGATATTTACTGCCAGCAAGCATATGGCCGATGTCCAAACTCCAAACTTCCCAACCATGTAAACATTTTGGTGTCGTACCTTGCACAATTTGCAAGGATAGGCCTTCTGCAATTGCAGTTTTACCAACACCTGCGTCACCGACTAGTATCACGTTGCGCTTGTTACGTTTCGAAAGCACTTTGACAATGTCGTCAATCTCGCTCTCGCGCCCAATTACTGGATCGATCTTGCCTTCTGTTGCGAGTGTGTTTAAATTCTCGCAATATTCATTTAAAATTGCTTCGGCCTGTTCGGGCGGCATTGTTTCTGTAACGCTGGTGGACTGGTGAGTTGCAAAATATGCGTTATGAACTGATTCCGCGTCAACGCCATACTTCTCTAGGAAGTAAAATGCATGTGATTGCTGTTCCTGGCATATGCTGGCATATAAATCCACCGGAAGAATTTGACTTTTCTTGCTGAACATTACTGCTGTCAATGCTCTTGTAATAATTCTGTCAATTGCATTTGTCTTTTCGGGCATCGCGCCTTCAGCAAGCTTGGTATTCTCTTTAACGCTGAGTATATGATCCCTTAGTTCCAGTATTAGGTGATCAATGTCAACTCCAATGGATGCTAAGGTGTAATAAAATTGTGGGTAGGTCAACAGTGCAAGCAGAAGGTGTTCAGTTGTAACGTACCTTTGTTCGAACTCTTGTGCATACCGCTGGGCACGTTTAACAATCTCGTCTATTTCTCTTGTGTCCATATCCTGATTAGCCATTTTGTTTATCTCTCATTTTAGTGATTATTGTTTTCTCGTCATCTGTTAACGTCGGAATGTTTACAGCAAGAACAATGTACATATCTCCGCGTAATGCGGGCTGGTCTCTATTTACTAGTCCTTGTCCTGCGACTCGTATTTTTGTGCCGTGTTGTGCCTTTGCTGGGATTTTTATTTTTAATGTCTTATTGTCAATTGTTTTGACAGTGAAGTCCTTCCCAGCCATTACGTCGAATACATCTACAGTATAAAACATTACTAGGTTTGTGCCAAACACTTCGAAATTCTTATTTGGCAGGTATCTGAACCTAACTATTAAAGGCCGTTTATTATAATTATCAGATTTTACTTCCTTGCTAAAATATTTTATCGGTTCTCCGTCCATAACGCCCGCCGGAATGTTAATTTCAGTTGGGCCGATGCCATGGCTGGCTGCTTCAATTGTTCGTTTTTGTGCTGTTAGTGTGCTTCCAATTTCAATCCCGAATTGAATAACAACAGGGATGTCATCTGGGTTCTGTTGCTCCTGGCGGATTTCCCAACGATTGTGTTCTTTATTCCATTGTCTTGTATATGTGTGAGTGCTTGCGCCTCCGTACTGATATGATCTACCACCGGAGGTTCCGTGGTGCTCTGAATACTTGGGTGCAAACTTCTCCGGGGAGGTAATACGCTCATAAGCGTCCTTAACTTTCTTGAATTGTTCTTCGTCCCCAGTCTCACCCTTGTCCGGATGATACTTGCTAGCGAGTTTGCGATATGCTTTTTTAACTTCCTCGTCGCTCGCTGAAGATGTAAGACCCAATATGTCGTAGTATTCATTCATACCACAAGTTTACTAGTGTTATTGACTTTGGTCAATCAGATTGGTTAATTTGAATGGATATTATTCTCTACTCGTTTCTGCTTTTCGACGCCACGTGTATAAGATCCAATACCGAGAATCACGCCCATTGTAATGTGGAAGAATCCACCAGCTTGCAGGGTTAACGGAGTCCATGCTTGATACGTAGGTGGGGGTATGGCTTTAAGAATTTCTATATATTCGGCCGCAGTTAATCCTGCAGGCATTATTACGCTTGCTTGTGCTTGTCCAAAAAAGATTAACATTATCGTAGGGGCGATTAAGAAATCAAATAATACAATAGCAACATAAACCCATGCCATTGCTGGTCGCCAGCCTTTCTTCCAAAATGATTCTTCTACTGTCTGTACGTTATTCGTCTGTTCCGTCGTCGCCATCCTTGGTTTCCTCTAAGTAAAGTATATAATAATCCTTGTATGCTTTTATCACTGCTCGCTGCTGTAATATCAGCTTTAATTGTTTAGCTTGGTTGATAGCTAAAGACTCGTAGTCTTCATCAGTTACGCCAATAAGCACGGGATCAAATCCATCTGTTTCCAATTGCTTAATAACTGCCATCATATTGTCTTCTGTGACAACACGCCACCTAACTGTTTCTGATTCGAGTATATCTATTTGAGGCAAGATTAAAGGCGCTCGTTCTACGGCGGCAACTTCTGCTTCAATTTCTATTTTGGTTCCGAACATTCCGCAACCCACTAGCAATAAACTAATGAGGAAGATAGTTGGGATTCGCAAGTGATGTACAATGTGCATTTATCTGACTCCTTCGTTCTGCTGCTAATTCATCAGCGGTATGTTCTGCTCCGCTGGCTAGTTCGACGCATCGCATCGCGTCCGTTGTTCCTTTTGTAAATATCTTTCCTAATGTATCCGGCCTATGTATCGCAAGCTTACCGATGTCTCGTGTCTTGCCCGTTATGTTATTCTTTTTCTTTAACACTGCTCGCAATTCATCAACCTGTTTACGAGACTGCGCGAACTGTAGATTAGTTGTGGCATTAATAATTACTTGTCTCTGCGCGTCTTCTTTGAATTGCTTCTTAATTAAAACGTCCTGTTCTATTTGTATTGCTTGGGCAGCATTTTTAGCGGTCAGGTCTGCAATGGTTGCTTGGCTATCTTTGTAATACAAATAAAACGCGCCGGCCATCATTGCTACGACTACTGCCATAACAATATAGATAGTACCAAACCCTGCTTGTCTTTTCATTACTTAGGCAATCCGTTTACGTACTTTGCCTTACCATTGGGGAAGGTTGCCGTTAAACATTTCTTACGGTTCGCGCCATCGGCTTTGTAGCTTACGTGGATCCAACCAGAGTTAGTGTCACCGGATTCATATCCTTCTAGAATAACTTGATCAAAATCTAAGTTATCACGTATCCATTTAGCTAAGACTAAATTGTCAACTCCCGGGCATTCAACGTCTGCTGCTTCGCCTTTGACATGTTGGCTAGTATCAGAACTACCGATCTTTCGGTTTAGTTCCAATACACGAAGTCCACTGTTGATTGTAGTTGAACCATGCTTGTCGCGGATTGGTTGTAGGATCATAAGTGCAAGCGATGTTAAATTAATTAACTGCTCTGTGTTAGGTTGGTTAACAATCCCGAAACGAGTTGCTGTGCTAGATTTTGTTAATTCCTTCAGTGAGAAATTCTTTGATAGTTTCATGTAAATACCCTCTTTACACTATTTATCAATAATCAATAAATGCTGTTATTACCGAGGCCCCGTGTTCTGAAATGACATCGGATCTGATATTACTAACTGAGACCCATAAGGAGTTTTTCTGTACATGATATTGTCGCCATGCAAATCAATACCAACGGAATTCTCATCTGCGACTTGAGCAATGAAACTCGCTGCCCGTAAGAAGTCTTTGTCGACTACTTTTGCAATTATATCAGCATCTCGGTGGTCGATCGCACCGTTAATAATATTAACTAGGGGATGATCAAACGCTTGGCGCCCGCCCATATTAAATTTAAATGTGTTCGAATTGAGATCAACATTAGTACCGAACATTCTTGCAAGTATAGAATTCAATTCTGTATTACTTAAATCATATATGGGATACAAATGTTCCATAGACGCCGAGTAAGTAATTATGTCGTTCTTAGTTGAGCCACCTTCTTTAGAATTAGTATTGTCTACATAAATTTTAATGTTACGGAACCTAGGAAAGTAAGGATTGGTGTTGTCATTATGCGCTTCGAGTGCTTTTATATAGAAATAAAATCCGTCTATTGCGTGTCCTCGTTTAGGCTTTGAGATTTTGCGTACATCATGCGGTGCCCCAATTTCATTTTTGTATACTGTTGAGAACTCCCCAGCGCCCATATGCTTTGCACCCCTAGGTACATGATTCATATCCCTGCTGCGATTAACTAGTTGGTCGCCCCGTTGGCCGGGATGGCGAGCTTTCGCCACATTAACAGTTTGAATGTTTGGAAATTTGTATTCTAAGAGGTGCTGGATTTTCATCTTTGAAAGGAGAACGGATCTGTTATAACCAATTGAGCGCCGTACGGAGTTCTACGGATCATAACGTTTTCTTTATGTAAGTCAAACCATATGTTTGATAAATTTTCTTGATTTCGTAACCAAGCCATTGCATTATTTAAATCTGCATCTACAATATATTGTCCTAGCACCTCGGCGTGTTGCTCAATTGTCATAATTTTTATAATTGAAAGAACTCGCGCCCCGGGCCAGCTGGGAAGTTGATGAGGCTCCATTTGTGCGAGATCATCAACTAATCCGTTATTATATCCTTTTCCGATATTATCTCCGAAGATTCTAATTAATAGTGCGTCCTCTTCTTCTTTTGTTATATCTAGTAGATCATTCAGCTTTTCCATATTAGCCGAATAAGTTATTTCGTCTCTGCGTTTGTCTTGTGGTACCGGGTATTGCGATACTGTAGGATCGTCAGCGTCACCAGCTGGTTCTTCTTGGTGAGTGTCTGTGTATATTTTAATATCTCGGAATCTCGGAAAGTATGGATTGGAGTTGTCTGGATTATCTTCAAGGGCAATTATGTAATGATAGAAACCATCAATGCTAGATCTCGATTTTCGAGAAGACACCTTGCGCACATCATGCGGGGCCTTCTCGGGATTGTGAAACGCTTTAGAAAAGTTTCCTCGACCAATCTCAAAGTCGGCTATACGACTATTATCTCGTCTTGGGTGTTTGTTATGCGGGATTTCAACACGAGCAATTTTGGGAAATTGGTATTCTAAGAGGTGTTGAATTTTCATTAGTGTTGGTACGAGAAGGGGTCTGTAATTACAAGCTGAGGCCCGTAGGGTGTTTTCCGTACCATAAGATTTTCACCATGTACATCGAAACTTAACGATGCAGTGCGTTGAAATTCCTTGAGCCAGCGTGTTGCTCTAAGCAAATCCGCATCTTGGATGTCATCTTCTATTGCTTCGGGTTCATGCAATAACAATTTTATAAGATAAAGAACTCTTCCGTAGTCTGCTTTTTCTTGGCTGTTTAAAATAAATGCTAGTCGCTCCTTGCCGGGCACGGCGCCTGTTACTATATCAATCCAATTTGTGCCAACTATTCTCGACAGCATTGCGTTTTCTTCTTCGCGACTCAATTCACGAAGTGGATAAAGTTTTTCCATTTTAACTGAGTAGGTTAATGTATCCTTGCGTTCATCTGCAAATATATGATTTTCTCGATTCTTATGTTCATCTGTGTATATTTTTATTTCCCGGAATCTTGGGAAGTAAGGATTGGTATTGTCCGGATTATCTTCTAAGCCTTGCATGTAGAAAAAGAATCCGTCGATCTCGTGTCGATCCATTTGCTTAGATACTTTTCGGACATCGTGTGGTGACTTTTTGGGATTGTGGTAAGCGGCCGAAAACGTTCCGGAACCTAAATGTTCTGTATCTTTGTCCTTCTCCATATGCTTAGGAATGGGCGCGCCGGAGTGAAATCCGCGGTAGGCAGTTGGCTGTTTGTCTTTTCGAACGTTTACCTTTTGTATTTTAGGAAATTGGTATTCTAACAGTTGTGAGACTTTCATTACTTAGCATTCTTTTGTACAAACATAAAGTCATCGTAGGCATCTTTGCTGTCCCATACTTCGCCGTTGTCGTCAACGTATTGTTCAGGACCGCCACCTATCATTTCATCAGGATCATCTTGGTCCCAACCCATGCTCATGCGGTACTCTTCTTCGTCTGCTGCGTCTTCGGTCATCCCTTCTTCTATAGCAATATCACCGCCCATAAAATCATGGATAGTTCTTAACATGTATTCAGCATTAGTAAATTTGTCCATGTGTCCGTCACCTATGCGAGCATCATAATACTCAACTCGCCAGCCTTTGTTGGTAAATTCTACAGTAACATGATTCGCAGGCTTACGATGAGTCTCGGATATTTTAAGAGTAGACCCAATTTCCATATTCTCAAAAGCGGAAACATCAACGCCCGAGGATCGCTCAGCACCTTCTTCTATAGGTGCAAGGTGGAAATTATATTCGCCTAATGCGGAAATTTCGTATTCGGTCCGAAGGTCTAACTGCCGCATATCATCTAATAATGAATATGCTAGTTCTCTCATTTCTTCACGCATAGAGTCTCGGTTTGCTTTCGGAGTCTGGGGCTGTCCCTTAGGACGCCTGATATAAACTTGTATCTCATCACGATGGAATCCGCCGCTGCCCGGAGGAGTCCCGATATTATCATCAACCCACTGTGCAACAAATTCTTCTGTTCTCTGTCTGCTTTCATCTGCTTCTTCGCGTTCTCTACGTTCGCGATTAGGTTGGCTGTCGCCCCAGTAGTCATCTTCCTTTAAAAATTCTCTTGCCTTCATTATACTTAGCCTCCTCGACGAGCGCCGGCGTTGTCTCGCGCCGGATCTGAATTGCGCCAAGATCCATATCGTTCTTTAGCAACTCGTTCAGCTTCGGGATCGTTCGGCGACTGTTTGGTTCCCTCATCCCATTCGCGAACAAGTTGTTCCCGGGTTTGTTTACTCATAGTTATTAGAGTCTGTTCTGGGCCACCTGCTTCGTGCATAATAGAAACATTGTTAGCTTTTCCGGTAATTTGGAGTCTGTAATTCCCCCTCATCGGTTCTATGCGATGAGGGCCGCCTGCGCCTTCCGACATTCCTGCGTTTTCTAATATTTGTTTAAGTTCATCCATTATATTATTCCTGCGCCTGCTTTAAGGCTATCCATTTCTTCGTCTGGTGGAGTAAATTGATTAACAGGAATATCTGCTTGTGTTTTAAGATCAGCAATCTCATCAGTGTCTTGTCCATCCGCGCCATAAATCTCTCTGTACTCTTTAGGACTTAATGGAACTAGTTCTTCAATTTTCTCTTCAGTAAATTCGTATGTGACGTGATGTCTTGTGCGACCACGTTCGGTTACTCGGCCGTATGCCATTTCCCATTGTTCGATATTTTGTAATGTTAAGTTTAACATCTCATCTACGATTTGATAAATCCTTGCTACGGCATTTGTACGTCTTGGGATTTCAACAAATACTAAATAATTGCCTGCACTAATTTCGCCAGGACTTACGTCAGCATCTAAAATGTAATTGTATCCTGTTTCTAAAAATGAGACTAGATCTTGTGCTGGCTCTTTGCCACGCACTTTAAAACTAAGAACGATAATGTCATCATCGTTGCCCATCTTGCTTCGGAATTCATCTATATGTAATTCTGGAGTTACTAGTCGTTGCAGGTCGCCTCTATAATTTCCTTCAGTTAACTTACGCGATGTCATCTTGTACTTCCTCGTCTTGTGTTGCAAGAGATTCGTCACCTTGTGAATCTTGCTGGTTTACATCATCTTCAACGCCTTGCTCATATGCATCTTCTAGATCTTCTAAATCAACCTCTTCAGATTCTTTGTCAATACTTGCTTGATGGATATCGTTTAGAAGGTCCTTAGGCATTATGATTTCAACAATCCAAATTTTGGTTGTATCCATCTTTGCAACTTTTGTGCCGGGCTCATAGTCTAGCGGAGTTTCGATCTGTCTCGGAAACTGTAATTTAGTTTCCTGATAATTAACTTCGCAATTGTAATTCACTAACCTTTTGCCGCCACGTGGATCCGGCATTTTCTTATAGGGCCACATAAATTTACAGGTAACGAAATACTTCTCGATCATTGGACCCTGCACGAGTTCGCCGTTCTGCCAGTTTTCGTAAGCATATAAATCTAGGGAATCTAATACTCGTTCAAAGTCTAATAGTGTTAGGAGTGAAGAGTCCGACATGTAAATGTCTTTGGTGTTATTAATTATGTCGCGGATGACTAGGGTTTCTTTGTTCATGTTTATATTTATCTAAGAGTAAAACTTGACGAAGTTTTGCCAGGGCTTTATTTATGATAGAACTATTTTCCAAATGTAATAGTTTTATTGGAGATATTAATTGCTAAATAATTTTATAGATTTTAACAAAAGGAGACATAACTTGTCAAGAAAACAGAGAGCATTAAAATCCGTAAAGTCTAGCATCACACTAGATTATATTAAACCAACTAAGAAACATAGAGTTGAGTTAATTCCAAGAACAATTGCACAGGAGACATATATAACGCAATTATTGAACGATCAAAAAAGAATTGTATTTGCAGTAGGACCAGCAGGTACAGGAAAGACTATGTTGGCAATGCTTGCCGCCATCAAAGCTTACAAAGAAGGGCAAGTAGAAAAGATAATACTAACACGTCCAGCAGTAGGTACCGACGACGAAAGGCATGGATTCTTGCCTGGAGATATTAACGCGAAAATGGAACCTTGGACCCGACCATTATTTGATGTGTTGCATGAGTATTATTCACCACAGGAAACGGCACGAATGATAGATGACCAAATTATCGAAATATCTCCCCTAGCATTCATGCGTGGCCGCAACTTCAAGAACGCATACATAGTAGCTGACGAAAGTCAAAATACAACTATAAATCAAATGAAGATGCTATTAACTCGTTTAGGCGAGAATTGTAAACTTGTGGTAACAGGAGATGTTGATCAAAAAGATATCATCCATAACAATGGATTGGAACATATCATGCGATGTATGAATAGTAGAAATACTAGTTATTTGAGTATGGCTGTGTTTACTGCAAAGGATGTGCAGCGAAGCGAAGTTGTTAAGGAGGTGTTAGAACTTTATGCCTAAATATTAATCCCAAAGATTTTTATAATACTTGGCGAACAGATCGAAGCCTTTTTGCATTCGTTCTTCGTGCTTACGTATACCATCGTAATCAGTTACTAAGGTATGATTCGGCCCGTCTTCCATTGTTGAATGGTCTGGCATATCCTCGCAAGGTACGAAAATAAAATCAGCCTCACCCTCGCGGTACAGGTCTTCATAATCTTCGTTAACTTGCTCGAATGCCCAAATCATTTCGTCAATTGTTTCTATCCACTTTTCAAATCCGGGATCTTCTGGAAATTCAAATCCATCGCCTTCGAAAAATAATTGATCGGAAGGATACCAGTCTTCTCGTGCGAAGGCGGCAGGATAACCATGTGCTTGTTCTTTTAGTTCTTTAAGCATAGGAACGATGATATATGCCAGTGTGCTGTACATTCCCCAAACATCGTAACGATCAATTTTAATATCTATTTTACGGTTACGTTTGTCATGCACCCATTGGCAAAAATCGCCGACCCAGGTGTCAGCAAGCCATCCGCCAAAGTCGTGTACCCAATCTGGATGGGATTTGAATCCGTGCTCGTCTTCTACCTCTTTTGCCCAGAAGCAAATAAGCTCTGCAATTTGGTACGGCCCCCACCAATTTAAATATGGTCCAATTTTTACTTTCATTTTTAGTGTCCTGTTAAATGCAGATACATCGTATGTAAATCTGTTCTGTAGTCCTCGGTCTTACCTCGTTTGGAGTTCTGCATGTAATGATCGAACCCAAATTGTTTGCCATGTTCTAAAATCAATCTGTCCTCTGCTTCTTTGTCTTTGTTCTGTACTTTGTTATACAGTAGAAACAGTTCGTTGTTACTCATCATCGGAATTTACTTCTTCCACTATTTTTATTGCAAACTTAGCCGGGACTCTTCTTGCTACAATGTCATCCCAGCTCCCCAATTGAGCAGTGGCACAAATTAAATATACATCTGCCCCGGTATCCTCTCCCTTCATTAGTAACGCTCGCCATGGCCGCTTATAATAATGGTTCGGCCCTGTTACCTTAAAGGCCACAATATCATCTATGCTGATTTCCTCTGACTTTAATGCAGACATAATTATGTCTTGTTCCTGCAAGTGCAAAAACTCCTTGATTGTTTTAGATTCCATTAGCGATTAAGTAAATCTTCTATTAGGACTTCGCCAAGTTCTCGCCTGCGGTTGTGCAAAACTTGTGCCGCCACGTCAATGTTTTCCTGGACTTCATATGCTGCTGTTACAAAACCCTGACCATCCGATTCCAACTCTCCTAACGCGCAATCAATATAATCAATTGCATCAGAGAAGTCTCCATTTAAAGATTCGTCAACGTTCATAACGCCTTCGATCTTGTAATAGAGTACTCGTTTCGTTGGTTTGATTTTCGTAAGTTCTGTGTTCATTATTGATTTAACATTCTGTCCCATGTCGTTCTCCTCTGCTTTTAATTATCTTCGAGGGATATCTTCTCATATATTCCTTGCCAATCTTTAACTCGTGTTATTCGGGGATCAACTTCGGCAAATCTATTATGGTTGTGTTCAAGTAGAAATGTCAAGTGTCCTGCTTTAACACCTGCGTCTGCATTATCTGCATGATCTTCTATCCAGATAGTAGGTTCGTATTTTGCAATAATGTCGCCCTTGGGCTCGAGTATGTCATTTACAATCAGTTCATTAAAGTACGGGCCAAACACTTCTTGCAAATTCCTCCAACGTAATTTTTTCGCAAACGGACAGTCGCCCATGCTTGTAATTACGATAAATCTAAAACCGTGTACCTCGGCCAAAAGTTTAACATATTTTGCAGCATCCTTGTATGGTTTCAAAAATCCCATTCGTGCGCTTGTGTTAAACTCGTGGACCAATCTCATTGCTTCTTCTGCAGGAAGTCCGTACCAGTCGTTAATGGAATAGAGATGTCCTGTATCGGGCAATCGAACTAATCCTCGATCCTGTGCCCAATCATTAAAGCCGTTCCACCAATCCAGGAGTACTCCGTCTGCATCAGTTAAAATTATATTATTTGTTGTCTTCTTTATCATTATAATGGTCCACCCTTATTTTTCTAAATTTTGTTTTTGTTCTGTTTACTGCCGCCACAAGCTGAGGATCAGCTTCCCCTTTTATCATGTCTATTAACAGTTGTTGGTCCTTTTCCTTAGTCCAGTTTATTGTTTTTTGCGGGATCCTTTCTTTGCCCTGCGTTTGCCCGGGGTAGGTTAATCCTGCCTCAGTTAATTCTGCTTCTCTTTTCGCGAATGGCTTAGCCACTCGTTCCTCAACTTCCTCCGGAAACCATGTTGCTATCATTGATGTCCTATTTGCTCCATGGAAGCCGGTGCGATGAATAATTCGCTTGAGAACTACATCTCCATCTTTGATCAACTTATTAAGAACAGGTTCATAGAAATTAATAGAATTTGTGCAGAATCCGCCTTCGCCTTTTGCTTGTATCTTCGCCAACAATTCTGCTTTGCGTTGCTTCATTGGCAAATGCGGAGCTTCGCACCAATCGCTGGTTTGCTCCCACCACTGTCGCTTTTCTACTCTAACAGTATGAAGAAATTGGCGGAATTCTCCTACGCCGCGCGTCGATCCTGGTTTTGGTTTGTTTCGTTTATTAGCCATCTCTTGCCGCTATGTAAATTATCCATACTCCTGTAATCAACAATAATGAAATAGCAATCCACGACCCCGCGAATGCAAGTTGAATAACTGCTATTATCATCCATATCAATGATACTATCATAAAGAGAATGCCGCAAGTGATTAGGAAAAGAAAAGCCAGGGCCCGGATTATTATTCCGAATTCCCTATCTAATTTCTCTACCTTAGCCTTAAAGGCTTGAAGATGAGTTTTCATACGTACAATTCCAAGTCTAATACTTCCTCAGAGTCAACAAATACTTCCTCGCCGGTTTCATCAATTTTTACTACGATGCCTCTAAGAGGGAAAACTTCTTGAACAGTCATGTAGACCTTGATCCCTGCGTACTCTAGCAGGTTGCCTCTTTTTAAACTTGCAAGTTCCTCGCGGCTCATTTTGCCACCTTAACCCAATTGATGTTGTTCACCATTGCGCCTGCAGAGTAATCACTAACTTCACAATTCCTGATCTTGGCAGTAAGTTTGTAGGTATTGCCAACGTCGAATTGCGGCTCTTTGTTTGTGTCTCTCCAAAATTGGTATAAGTTACCTTCTGCGTCAGTGCCCTCGTAAATGTACGAGCCCCGATCCCGAAGAAAACGTTTAACAATTATTTTCATCTCGGGTGCAATTTTGGCACCCGGTGCGCCTAATGCTTTGCTGGTTCCTTGCAATGCGGCTTTTTCGAGGTTAACGTTTTCCTTGCTCTTTGACATGCGGTAGCTGTTCGGCACATAACACAACAGGCCAACATCCTTAGCAAATGAAACTTCCTTCTCAATTGCTTGAAAGATCACCTTACCAAATCCTGTTGGGGGACGACCTTGCAGCATTTCCATTACAGCAATTTGGCGCAGGAAAGCAATTTCTGCTTCGGCCTTTGCGCGGTGATCGTCAGTAACAAGCACTTCGCAAACTTCATCATGCATCCATTTTTCCTTCACGCCGCCCGTTACAGTGAAACGAACGTAATGGCTAACAGGACAGACTGCAACTTTCCGCGGGCCCTTTATTTCGCCGTAAATGCTATCAGCAGTTTCCAGGATCGTATCTTCAGTGCCGGGAATCGCAATTTGGGCGACTTCGCTGTACTTGCAAAGGTCCGTGTTGTAATTAAGAGTTGGGTTGATACTGAGTACGAGCTTTTCGTGGAATTCGAGAACCGCGTTAACGGTTGCAACTATTGCCAGCGTAGGATATGTTTCGTGCTTATTAGACTTTTTCATGTGCGCCGTATCATTAGTTAATATACATACATTATACGGCAATCTAACATTTTGGACAACCTGTTTTTACTCGAAATCCCGCATAGAAACTAAGGACATTCCCAAGCTTTCGCAATACAATTTATCCTGGAAGTGCTGTTCTTCAGTTGTCGCTCTATACAGCGAATCAAAGTATATAGTTTTGATTCCTACGGGCGCCATATGTTTCAAGCATTGCCTGCATGGGGAGGTCGTGGTATACATGTCGCAGCCGTCTGTGGTTAATCCTGCTTTTGCTGCATATGCAATCGCATTCATCTCTGCATGGATTTCATTGTCATGGCTCCATATTGAATGTTCTGTGCAAGTGCCTTCCCACAACTCATCACAGTTTGTATAGCCCGAAGGCGTGCCATTGTATCCCATAGAAATAATACGGAAATCTTTAACAATGAGCGCGCCAACTTTCAATGAAACACAATGAGAACTTCGCCCAACTATATACGCGATGTCCATTAACTGTTGTTCGGTTATCACACTTGCTCCTCAGCTATATCTTTCATTGTAATTTCCGGAGAATCCGCTTCGTCTGCAATTATTTCTGCAGGCCCTAGAAGTACATCTTCTTCTGGTGTTGCGATTAAATCGATGTATTGTGGATAAGACTTAGCGTAATATTTTGACAGGCTTTCCCAGTCATTTTTACCTTCGAATCTGCATTTGAAGACTGTTTTCTGTGTAAGATTAAGGATTATATTGGCGGTAAGATCCTTATCTTTTAAACCCCGTGTCAATGTTACAGCTTCACGATAACCGATATTTTTATCGTCAGTCATATATCCTTTCTTATGTGTTTTGGATTTGTCGTGTGGCGATTGAAAATATTTCGCTACTAAAAATATATCTTTTTCCTTAGGCATTGTCATTCTCTTCGTGCGCCTGCGCATCGGCCAGCTTTTTTAATTCTTCCGCCGGGCGCTCTACCCTGTTGCCGACGTCGTCGAAATAAAATGCCAGCAGCTGGAACGTAACATTGCTCCTTGTACCTGCAGGCAGCTCGGCAGCTTGAACAACTTCTTCGGGCCATGGAGTAGGATCCGTTCCGATCAAGGCATGAATACACATTGGTATCTCTAAGTACGCTCGTTTTTCTCGATTGCCCCATTGTTCCATAATGCCTGCCCGGTTACCGGTAGCATTATCAAAACCTTCCCTGCCCCACTTCTTAGCTTCTGCGTCCATTAATACGCATAAGTCTTCAATTGATTGTACATCTGCTCTTTTCATTCTTCTTCCTCTTGTTTGTGTGATTGCGAATGCATGTCTGCAATCGTTCCATATGTTAATCGATATGTTTCGAAAGTTACTGGATGAACGTATACGCCATCCGGTTTCCGCCTGCCGGAATCCGGCCGAACCAAATCTACGTCAAGCCTATCTTCGAATACATACCATTCGTAGTTTCGTCCAGCTTCTATTTTCAATAGGTTCATTCTTCTCTCACTCTTCGAAGTATTTTTTAATTACTGTATCCACCATCGCTGGATTCGCGCGACCGTGGTATTCTGTCATTACAAGCTTCATGGCCTTCCCGCGAGTTGCAGGATTAAACTTTTCCAACAGATATATAATATACTCGGCGTTCGGCGGCTCAGTCAATTGCGGCATAATTTGCCCATCGTTTGAGGTGTCTACGAACTGTTTAGGAATGCGTTTCATTCTCCTATTGCTGCAAGTTCAATGAACATCGCGCTTAAATTAATTTCTGGATCGGATACCAACGGTACGTTGGCTGCCGCATCGCGTATAATCAATATCGCTTTATCCGCTTCTTCGTCGTTGTCAGCAAACAATTCCAAATTGTTATATGACCATGTAATCAAACCATCAACATCTGTTGCTGTAATGTTCTCGCAGAGCTTTTTCCTTGCTCCTCTAATATTGCCAGCTTTAAATAATTCTACCGCTGCAACTTTAAAGTCCGAACCGGCGCCACTACTCTTTGTCAATAACAGTTTGCCAGTTTTTGAATTTGGTTCTACTAAGTTGATGCACTTTCTTAAATCCGGATACGTTGCTTTGACAAAGCTATCTAATGTTTCTAAGTCAAACTCAATTTCTTCTTCAATTAAAATTGTTGCTACCTTAGTTGTAAATTCGTTTGGATTCAATTTACTAATTTCAAATCCTTGGCACCTGCTGTGCAATGCTGGAATTACTTTGTGTGGATAATTACAAGTTAAGATGAACCTAGCATTTTCGAAAAACGTTTCCATTAATCCACGCATGACTGCCTGCGCGTTTGGAGTTATGTAATCGGCTTCGTCTAATAACACAACCTTGAAGTTACCATGAGGAACAGTTGCAACAAAGCCCGATATTTTATCACGCATTGACTCTACACTATTTTCCCTGGATGGATTAATTTCCTTAATGTCATAGGGATGAACTCCTAATGCTTTAATAAGAATTCTTGCTAAGGTTGTTTTGCCAGTACCTGCAGGTCCGCTGAATAATAAGTGTGGAATGGATTTATTGCTAATCCAATCTTCTATTTGTGCTTTTTGATTTTCATCAACAAATACGTAACCGTCAAGTGTTGTGGGACGGTACTTGTTGACCCAGATATTCTTTTCCATGCTGTGCCTTTATTATTAATTATTATGATTTAGTACAGGTGCAGTTTAAGTTGCCAAAATTACTCTGCTTTGTTTGTTAATTTTTTTTATCTTTTTCTCTTTGTCGCGCTTTGATATCTTCAATAATAGTTTGCGCTGTTTCAACTGGCATGTCACCAATGTCTGCAGAAAACTTCTTGTTGAAAATTCTATCCCACTCGCTGTCTACATGCTGCGCGGATACGTGTGCCGGTCGTCTGTTATCGCCTTTACTCATTGCCTTTACCTACCGTTTTCATTATCGTCTAAACTCCTCTTTAGTAAATGTTTAAAATTGTCAAAATCATTGTGGTGACTAGTGAATCGAACAGTGATAGCTTGCAGCAAGGTATTTATATCTTGTACAGTCTTCACCTTATCAAAATCTATTTCCCATAGCGTTGGAGCATCCCCAACAAACACAGACTTGAGTTCGACTTCTTGCAATGGCACTTCACGTGCAATCCACTGCAACCCTTCTTCCATATTTTTTTCAGTATTGTCTGATTTTATATTTTTGTCTTCTGCCATTACTTATGTCCTCTAGTGTCAATGCCAAAAGTTTCATCCCGTTGTTCTTCATCACTAACTAACAATATGTCGTCGAAGTCAACGCGACGAATAGTTTCGCCATCGATTTCAATTCCGCGCGTCCATCGTCCATGACCGACCATAACCCATTGTCCAACTCTAATTGTTTCTTGGTCGGGTCCAACAGAAGTTACTCTTGCCCAGCGCGGCCGGATGCCTGCGTCAGTTTTATCATCGGGCGGGATCCATAATCCGGACGATGTAAAGCGTTCTTTGAAATTCATTTCGGCCACTAATACGTGATCTCGTATTGCTCTGTATGTCATTATAAGTCTCCAACTTTTTTAATTGTTTGTCGTTTCTTTCTTACTTTCTTTGCGGGTTTAACTTCTTCGGCTTTAGCTTCTTCTAAAATTGCCTTAGCTTCATCTAAGATTGCTTCAGCTTCGTCAACATTATGATTTTTGCTTGCTGGTTGTGCGGGAGTGTCATCGGCCTTATCTAAAATTGACTCTGCTTCGATCAATCCTTGCTCTGGAGTTTTCGATACTCTAGGTGCAGCGGTAGCGCGAACAGGAGTGTCCTGCGGCCTCATTGTGTGCGATCGATTTGATTCTTTAACACGCTGGGTCGATGTTTTAGTTACTGCGCCAGATTTGCCTAACTCATCGCCTGCAGCATTGACGTTCATGTTGCCAAGTGCAATTGTCTTTTCGTTTTGAATTCGCAAAGCATCCATGTTAATGGATTTGCCTCGCATTGATTTATGTATATTTGCCATCTGTTAAACTCCGTATTGTACGAGTATTTATCTGACAAATATACAGCTATTTAGATTTGTTCCTAAAGTCCTGGGTTGACGTCTTTCATACTGTTTCCACACCAGTTATAGTTACGGAAATACGAGGCATGACTCCAACGTTGGCAACAAGATGCCAAACAGCCGGTGCAGAATCCCAAACATCTCCCGGCGTCCATTCTGAGATAACTGTGTTTTTAAGCTGAACAATGTGGCCCCAGTGCCATGGAGTGATCTGCAAAATCCTGCGCCTTAACGGTCCGATATCAGTCTGGGAAAGTTTCTTAGATTCTTCGTCGGTCAGTCCTTTTTCAGTCCTCTCCTCCCAGCACACCAGATGTGGATTGATGTCCTTATTGGCATCGCGCCAGTTTTGCATTGAGTCTACATGATACGGGCTGCAAGTTCCCGGCGGGTAAATAATTAGTCGGCACACAGAGCGTTCATATTGCATACGCATCTTCTCGAATGCCTCGCGACCACCGATCAATTCCCTGAGCATTTCCTGAGGTTGATCCCATTGGGCGTAATGCGTGGTTTCGTCACTGTAGCCAACTGTCCGAGGCATGCCGCAAACCATTTTAGTTTCATGCACATGATAGTCTCTCGGCCTAACACATCGCGACTGCCCGATTGCCCGATTGTCTTTGATCCATGCCCAAACCTTCTGGTGCAAATCACCATTGGTGTCGATGTTACAGATAAGATCCGGCACGTACTTGTCGGTAAGATTTGCGCCTGCATTCATCGCCCACTGTTCGAACTCTTCGCCTGCACCCGAATCTAGGTAGTCCCATACGTCCATACCACGTTCCAGCTCAGTTCCGCCCTCAGCCACCAAATTTGATTTAATATCTTTCATTTATACTCCGGTACCTTCGTTTGTTATGTAATCGTCGCCACCGCTAATAAAACCGCGCGGTCCGTAAACGTTACTGCTGCCGCCGCCGATGTAACCGCCATCGCCGCCAATTAAGCTTATTGGGGGACCGTAGGCGCCTGGGCCAGCTATAGGACCTGTGCCACCGGGCTTCATACGTCACGCTCGATCATCGACTTCTCGTTTGTTTCGCCTCCGATGAAGTCTTCACCGCCTTTCTTTTTAATGCCTGCACCTGATCCTTCAATCAAACCTTTAATGTCTCTCATAATTATTTCTCCTGTTTAAGTTATTTATCCCTAGCTATCTTTAAGATCAATTGTTCTAAATCAAAATTAGCTTGCCAGATTTTCCGTTTTTGTTCTTCTGTTAATTGATCGGTTTTACTCTTTGCACGAGCTTGACTCTCCGGACTCATTTGTGCTCTAAGATGTTTGAATTTCTTTGCCATTATCTGTTAAAGGGCATGAAGGCCGGCTCCATATTAATTTTAATTGGATCCATTCGTTTTTGCCAGCCTTGCTTGGCAACCCGCTTAGAATCCTTAGGAGTGTATCCCGCACCAAGTGACCAAGTAATATGATACACTTCGCCATCGTCACGTTCTGTGTGTCCTCGAGATTCGTGCGGGTACTTAATAGAAACTATCAACGCTTCGATCCCGCTCCCGTTTGGTCTGCGTTCTTTTTCGTACGCATAGCCAACAACCCAATATTCGCCATGTTCCGGTTCTGGGTCTGTATCTCTTGCGCCAAATTTAACTGTGACGTGATGTCCGATAAACTTTTCGAACTGCGGAGGATACTCTTCCTTAAGAGCATTCCTGCTGTCGTTATCTAACATGTATATTGATATGCCTCTCATCTTAAAAATTCCTTAATATCTAATTCGTATTTAATGCTGTCAACTTTGTGTACTCCAATTAGGAATAGCACATAGCTGGATACAGAGCTTCCCCTGCCAACTCCCCAAACTATATTCTTTTTGCGGAACGTGTCAATTGTGTACTTCAAAAACTTCAATAGTTGAAGTAAATCACGTTCTTTGTATAATTCTAATTCTTCTAAGACTCGTTCTTTTTGTTCGTCTGTATTGCATTGTGACAACAGCCAACTTCCAATAGCCTTGTTTTTGTACTCCTTGGGCATTGCCCATGTTAATTGATTAGCTTTATCAAAGTCCTCAATTGATCCCACGGGCTTTACGTATTTTTGTATTTTCGGAAAACCTGCATAAAGAGCCTTTGTTGAATTATTAAACTGTTCCGGAGCATCCAACTTAACCTTGCCCACATCTATTAGTGGGTTGATGTGCATTAACTTTAGCAATTCTTTTTCGGTTAGGTACTGCTGACCGTATTCGTCAAAACTCACTTTATTACCCTCGGTATAAATGGTGTTACGTTATTCTTGTGTTTAGGTTTTGGCCGCACTCCTGCGGGAAGTTCCCACCCTAGTCCAATATCTTCCCACGTGTCGTCTATATTAGCTAATGTTCCTTTGACGATGTGATCGTTTGTGGTTAGGTCAGATCTGTAAGGCCATGTTTCAGTTAATCCCAGTGGCTTTAATTTCTCAACCTGTTCTAAACATTCTTCAGTCATTGTCGGGAATAATTCATCTGCTTCCCATACAAACTCCATTCCTTCTCCGCCGTGACATTCTATAGATATCATATTAATATACGCTGAATCTTCTAAGATTGCATTCATTTTGGCATAAATCATAAACCCGAGAAACTGGTCGTAAGGGGTTGTCCAACACTCAACAATTTGAGTATCGAACAAGTTGTGGAATTGATTATATTTTTTGTGATCACGGCCGATCACTATTGCGCCGTTGAACACGCCGTTCAACATAAACGACACTCGATCGAAAGCCATTAATTGTTTATAAGGTTCTGTTTCACCAAAGTCAATTCCTAGCTTTAAATCAATAGTAAGTGGCAACAAGTCTTTCTCAATCATCGCCATCATTACAATTGTGGTTTTGTAGATATTATTGCCTAGGAGCATTAGTTCTTTTTAATGTCGATTAGATCCTTCATTGTGTCTTCACCTTCTTCGTTAATAAAGGCAAGCGATGCTCTACGTTGAGTTTCTTCAACCAGCATAAAATAAATATTGTTTGCTTGGCGGTATGCGTCTGGATGGCCGGTTGATCCGAAGTAGTGCATTTGAGCAAAAGACTTGTTCAGTCGTTCGGACAGTTGCTGGTCAGTTAACTTCGTTAAATCGTCCAT
>Ga0164313_10001191_pt1 | contig 22815 bp, 14 predicted proteins | sample GuaBasSedimGuay4_FD_113735 | JGI IMG/M metagenome (GOLD analysis project Ga0164313, IMG submission 113735) | Subseafloor sediment microbial communities from Guaymas Basin, Gulf of California, Mexico - Guay4, Core 4569-4, 0-3 cm | ecosystem: Environmental > Aquatic > Marine > Hydrothermal vents... | reverse complement strand
GTCGATGACGTAGTCGAGGACCGTCTTGTGCATCTCATCCATGTCAGGAATCTCCTGGTAGGGGACTAGTCGTCTTCGAGTGTCGAGAGGTCGCCGATTGGCAGGCCCCATTCCTTGGCCTTGAGCATGCGCCGCAGGATCTTGCCGCTGCGTGTGCGGGGCAGGGTCGTCGTGAATTCGATGTGCTGGGGCATAGCCAACGGGGACAGTCGCTTGCGGATGTTGTTCATGATCGAGAGTTCGAGCTCCTTGCCGGCCTCGAAGCCGGGCTTGAGCACCACGAAGACCTTCACGACCTCCATGTTGACCTCGTCCGGTGCACCGATCGCCGCCGATTCGGCCACGGCCTCGTGTTCGAGCAAGGCCGACTCGATCTCGAAGGGCCCGACAAGGTGCCCACCGGTGTTGATCACGTCGTCGTCACGCCCGACGAACCAGTAGTAGCCCTCCTCGTCGATCGTCGCGCGGTCGCCGGTCAGGTACCAGCCATTGCGGAACTTGTCGTCGAACTTGGCCTTGTTATGCCAGTAGGTCTCGATAATTGATGGCCAGGGCGGCATCAGGCCGATGACCCCGACTTTGTTGGCCTCGTCAATCGGTTCGTAGGTCTTGAGGTCGAGCACCGCGGCCTTCACGCCGGGGAAGGGTTTGCCCATCGAGCCCGGCTTGACCGGCATGCCGGGATAGTTGCTGATCATGATGGCGCCGGTCTCGGTCTGCCAGAAGCTGTCGTGGAAGGGCATGCCGAAGGCCTCGATCGACCAGGTCACAGCCTCCGGGTTGAGCGGTTCGCCCACGCTGCACATGTGGCGCAGATGCGAGAAGTCGAACTTCTGCACCAGTTCGGTTCCCTCCTTCATCAGCAGCCGGATTGCGGTCGGCGCTGAGTACCACACCGTGACTTTGTAGTCCTGCAGGACCCGGTACCACTTCTCGACCGAGAAGCCGCCGTCGTAGACGACCTGGGTAACGCCCAGGGCCCACGGGCCGATGATGCCGTAGCTGGTGCCGGTGACCCAGCCGGGGTCGGCGGTGCACCAGTAGATGTCGTCGGGCTGCAGGTCGAGCACGTAGCGTGAGCTGATCATCTGCGCGGTAATCGAGCGGTGGCAGTGCAGCGCGCCCTTGGGCTTGCCCGTCGTGCCACTGGTGTAGTGCAGGACCGAGGGTGTGTCCGGTCCGCTCTCGTGCAAGGCAATGCTCTCTGGTAACTCGACGCTGTCGAGGTCGAACGGGCGTTCGCCATCCTTGAGCTTCTCCTGTGGTGCGTCGACCACGATCACTTGCTGCAGCGCGGGAAGTTGTTCGCGGATCTTGCGGATCTTGCGTGCGTGGCGCAGCTGCGTGATCACGACCTCGGTGCCGGCGTCTTCCATCCGCGTTTGCAGCGATTCGTCACCAAAGGCGCTGAACAGCGGCTGCACGATGCAGCCGACCTTCAGTACGCCCACAAAACTGATGTAGAGCTCGGGGATCCGGTCCATGAAGAGCGCCACGCGTGCTCCGGGCTCGATGTTGAGGTCGAGCAGGAGCTGGCCGAAGGCGTTGCTGCGCAGACGCAGATCATCAAAGGTCAGGGTCGCGGTCTTGTCGCCGTGCCCCTCCCAGATCAGCGCGGTCTTGTCGCCGTCGCCGCGCTCCACGATCTGGTCACTGCAAAGCCAGCCAATGTTCGCTGGCAGGTCCTGCAGGCCGAGTTCCTCCCGCGCGGCGTCCCAGGAAAAGCTGGCGCGTCGGTCGTCGTAACTTCCAATGTTGCTCATGGTGGCTCCCGGAGAGAAGCAGGTGTCGGTGTTGCCGGGAGACAAGATCGAGGCGCTGCCCGTGGTGCGTCCAGAGCGGGAATGTGACCGTCGCGGGACAGTTAGTCGGGTATCGTCGTGGGGGCGGAAGTGGTGCAGTTGCACCATCGCGTAGCTGCTGGAGTGGACTTCCCCGGTTCAATGGACACCTACCGGGGCCGGTTTGAGGCTTCGTAGGCCTCGGGACTGACGCCGCTCGAATGACCGTGGCGGCGCTTGCGTTTGTTGCTGGTCCGTTGCGGAGTCCGGCGCCGGTAGTTCCGGCGCCGGAACTGGATTGAATGCGGGTATCAGTGGGGTGCCGACGGTCCCGACGATGCCGACGATGCCGACAGTGACGGCGAAGCTGACAGCGCAGATTCCCCCGCGTCCGCTGTCAGGCCGCTACGGCGCGGAACTGGCGGGTGCACTTGAACTCGCCTGACTCGCTTCCTACTCCCCGCATGGCCAGCGGCCCCCGTCCCAATTCCCCGCCCGGAACTGCACAAACACATCGACGAACGAGATCACGGTCTTTCCATCCAGGCGGAGTTGCACGGCCTGGCCGTGGAAAGTGCCGGTCATGAAAGCATCGGTGAGTTCGTCTATGGTGACGCTCACGCCAGTGATACCGTTCTCATCGTCCCAGATGCTGACCCAGCTCCCACTGCCATCGAAGTACACGAAGTTCGCGCGCCAAGTCCCGGTGTCTCCGGGGCGTGGGGCAGCCACGGTTTCCGTCCCCGTGAGTGAGGCGCCGATGCCCTGCGTTTCGCTGCCCCCGATCTCGAAGTAGAACTGATAGAAGAGGTCGCCGAAGTCGGATACGAGGTAGGCGACATCCGAGCTGGCATGGCTCCAGCTCGAGTGACCGCCGATGGTGACGTCGAGCGAACACACGCAACTGTTCACGGCGACCGTGGCTTCGTCCTTCATCTCCGGACGTTCGACGACTGTGGCTTCGATGATCGCGCTGCTGGTTCCACCCGATAGAGAGGTGTAGAGCCCGTTCTCATCGATGTTGCCGTAGCCTTCGAGCTTGTTCCAGTTCACGGTGTAGTTGTCCAGACCCGTGACAATCGCAATAAACTGCTGGGTCTCTCCGGGCTCGATGCAGGCGTGTGACGGTTCGATTGTGATCGAGCCGCCGGTGCGGATGGTCAGAATGCCCACGCGTGTTGGCTCACCGCTGCTGCGCAGACCCTGCCGGCTCTTTGATTCCGCGCGCACTATTACGGGGTAGGCCTCCGGGGTCGTGGGGGTCTTCAGGCTGCGGCTTGCCCCACCCGGCGTTTCGTTCCCCAGGCCGTCCTCGAAAGTGCCGGCCGAAGTGGACCAGCCGAGGGTTTCGACCTGGGCGTTCTCGATCGTGGCGGTGAACTGGACCGTCTCGCCGGGTTGGCTCACTGTGATATCCACGGGTGCGAAGGTCACGCTGATCGCGTTGGTCTTGATCGCGAGGTCCTTCTCGATCTCGCGGCCGCCGAACACGCTCGGCTGGGCGGCGATGCGTAGCATGTCACTGCCGACTTCCAGGGGGCGGACTTTTTGCGTTGCCGGATCGACGTCGAACTTTCGGGCGAGGACCCCGCCCGTGCTCCACGGCTGGCCGGTGATGTCGATGGTCCATCGTTGTGGGCAGAGCGAGAGGTTGCCGTGTTCCTCCAGGAAATCCTGCAGGGAAGAGTTGAATGCCAGCATGGCGGCTGGCTCCAGATAGCGCGCTCCCTCGAGCTTGAATTGTACGAGCAGGGGGAAATCGGGCTTGAGCCGGTCGTAGACGATCTTCGCGATTTCCTCGCTGGCGTCCCAGCCTTCGGAGATCGCGGTGACCATGACGTTCGACCAGATCCCCGGCCGGATCTCGTCCTCGTCGAATTCCGTGCGGTCGAAGTCGTAGGTCAACTCGACAAACTGGTTCGGGAACACGCTGCGTGTGAAGTCCGCCGCCGTTTCCCAGGCTGCTACGCCGCTGGCCATCGCCCCGAAGGCCCGGCCAAAGGCGGGCAGCGCGCTGCCACCGACGAGGACGACCTCGAGGGCCTCGAGCGTGCGCCCGGGTGCGCCGTTCGGGTTGATGGCCACGTCGGCCAGGGCCGAGGACATCATCGCCGTGGCGAGCTGTTCCGCGGTCGAGATTGGTGGTCCCAGATCGAGGCAGGCCCGGCGCGTGATCCCCGGATCCGCGCGACCTGGTAGTGCGCGGCCGACATTGGTGAAAGTGTCGATGTCGGCCTGGACGAGGTCGTCGATCGGGGCATAGCCGAGGAGCCGGTCGAGCAGTTCGCGCTCGTCGGCGCTCAGGAATCCCGCAGTGTCCTCGACCAGTCCGGTGAGGCTTCCCTGTTCATCGGAATCGACGTACATCTGCGCGATCTTGAGCGGCAGCTCCATCGGGTCGACTTCACCGAAGCTCTGATTCGCCAGTTCGGCGATGCTCGTGCCGGCAAAGCTCGCGCGCTGTTCGACAATCGTGCGCATCACATCGACGAATCCCTGGAAGGCTCCCGGCGCGGCGGGCAGGGAGTCGACGTCGAGCGTGAACTCCGTGCCGAGGTCCTCGCCGTCGCTGATCTGCAACTGCACCGCACCGCCGGAGTTCGGTGTGGTCGGGTGCAATGGCGCGCGGAAGTACGGGCCGGTGTCGTCGCTCTGCACGAGCAGGCTGGTGTCGCCGATGGCGAGGGCGCTCCCGCGCGTGGCCGGAACCGGCGAGAGGATCAACACCTCGTAGTTTTCGGGTTGGTCAGGCTGGGGGAGGTTCTCGATGTAGACCTTGCCCAACGCAGCCGGGCTGGTCGTGGACGGAACTGCGTCTTCGAGCCGGTTCGACGTCGGTGCGACGGGGGCGTCGTCGCCTCCGCACCCGAGAATGATGAGCAGACAGAGACCAGCAAGAACTGTGTGACGCATCGCTACTCCGGGACAGGGGGTGGGCCACCCTGAGCGTAGCACGGGATAGCGGAATTCTTGCTGTGGTTTGGGTTTCGGTGGAGGGTTGGGTGGGGGCTGTGTGCAGGTAAGTCGTTGTGAGTGAGTATATTACGCCGTTTCCTGCCAGTTCCGGCGCCGGAACTGAATTGAAAGGGAGTATCAGTGGGGTAGGCACCGCGACCCGATCTCGAAGTGTCCGAAAACTCGAACGACACTCGTGCTGCCCTCCGGTGATAGAAACTGAACGTTCCGCCGAGTCGCTGCCTGACCTCGATACTGCCCTCGGACTTGATCAACCGGATGAATCGCTCGGCGTACGCACCCCTCCACTGCCGCTGACGCACCCCGAATCAATCTTAACGTTTTGTCAGAACCTCTTAAGCGGTGTCGCCCGGAGGTGCTGTCGATATTGGCTCCGACCGAGGCGTAGAGGTTGGGCGATTTCCCGTACGAGCCTTAGCGTCGCCAAGCTAGTATCAGGAGAAGAAACCATGTTGAACCCACGCTGGATGAGAATCATGTTGATTCTGGCCATGACAATGGGCATCGCCCTCTTGGGCTGCAGCGACGACGACGACGATGTAAACGCCCCTCCCCCTCCGGTCTATCCCGCTGACGCGATGGTCGCCGCGAAAGTCACGACTCCGCCGACGGCCGACGCCAACGTCGACGCCCTCTGGGCCGATGTCGACGGCATCGATATCCCGACCGTAGTTGCCGAGTACGACATCGTCGTCGACGGCCATGACATCTGGTGGGATGGGTACGAGGGCGACACCGCCGACCTCGTCATGAAGTCCGTCTTCACCGACACCGACATCTACTTCCTGGCCACCTGGAACGACACCGCGGATTCGCGGACCCGTCAGGCCTGGTACAACGACATCGCGAATGGCAACGACGAGTGGCTGCAGATGGGCAAGAAGTACCCGGACAAGTTCGGCCACGACCCTGCCTATGAAGACAAGCTCACGGTGTTCTGGAACATCTCTATCCCCAACTTCGAGAACACGGGTTGCGGACCACTCTGCCATGGTCAGTACATGGCTACCAATGGTGCCGGCCAGCTGGCCGACATCTGGCACTGGAAGCGGGACCGCACCGCGCCGGTTTCCCAGCTGGACGACAAATGGCTGAACGACGACACCAACGGCCGTCACGGCGACACGGGCACCGGTGCCTACAGCTCGAACACCCATGATCTCGTGATCACCGGTGGCGCAACCGTTTCGGCCCCGATCTATTGGATCCCCGGTCGGACGAACTACCACTGGATCATGCAGTCGGAGATTGATGACAACACGGCCCGTGAAATCGTGGACCGCAACGGCGACAACGACTGGGTCGACGAAGATGGCACCGTGCTGGAACGCGCGCTGTTCGGATACGACAGCGACATCGTGATCCCCAGCCTCATGGGAATCAAGGCCGGTACCGGCAGCCGCGGCGAAGTCTCCGTGTGGGAGAACTGGGCGGATGGCGAGTGGACGGTCAAGATCCGTCGCTCCCGCGCCACGCAGACCACCGAAGAAGACGTGCAGTTCACCGAGCTCGGTGTGCCTTACTGGTTCTCGGTGGGCATCATGAACGCCGCAGCCATCGCTCACTCCACCCCGAACGGAATGACCGGGACCGCCTACCAGCTGATCCTGTCCGAGTAGCTCGACCAGGTCGAAGCTGAGTAACTGGCCTGGTGCCGGCCCTGTCAGTGCGGTTGACTCACCGCGCTCCCTCTGACAGAGTCGGCATCAGGCCTTTTTCATGAGAGGCCACCGGTGATTGACATGAACACCCCGCAGCATCAGTCTTCGCATTCCAGGCTTCAAGAACCCGGAGTACCGGCCATCGAGATTCTGGTCATAGAAGATGAAGAGAAGGTTGCCCTCGCCCTGCAGCACGGACTCGAGGCGGAGCACTATCACGTTACAGTTGCCCACACCGGTGAAGACGGTTTTTTCCTTTTGAATTCCGGTACCTACGACCTGGTATTACTGGATCTCTCCCTGCCCGGCCGCGACGGGCTCGAGATCCTCAAGACGATGCGCGAGGGCGCGGTCCATACCCCGGTTCTCGTGCTCACGGCCCGGGATTCCGTGGAGGATCGGGTGCTGGGTCTGGAGACGGGCGCCGATGACTACATGGTCAAGCCGTTCGCGTTCTCCGAGCTCCTGGCCCGCGTGCGGGCACTGCTGCGCCGGGGCCGCACCGATCAGGTGCTGACGCTCGGGCTGGCCGATCTCGAACTGGACCTGGTGACGCGCAAGGTAACCCGCGGGAGCGTGTCGATCGATCTTACGGCCAAGGAATTCGATCTCCTGGAGCACCTACTGCGTCATCGCGGCCGCACTGTATCCCGGGGAATGATTGCCAACGCAGTGTGGAACGAGAGTACCGGCGCGAGCACGCTGAACAACATCATCGACGTGCACATCGCCCGGCTGCGCACCAAGGTCGATGCACCCTTCGCCACCAAGCTGATCCGTACCGTCCGCGGAGTCGGTTTCATTCTTTCGGATACTGACTCGTGAGCAGGCTCCGAATCAGCGTTCGCCTGCGCCTGACCTTCTGGTACGTGGCAGTTCCCGGCCTCCTCCTCATCCTGACTTTCGCCGGGATCTTTGTGTTCACTCGCGCGGCCCTCCGATCGGAACTGCACAAGCATCTCGAAGAGCAGTATCACTGGATCGAGACCACGATCAGAGACAACCCGGAGTTCCTGCAGGCACGCGAAGAGAGTGGAGCAGTTCCCCTGTTTCGTGTCGCACGCGGGAACACACTCGTGTATCGAGTCAGACAGTGGACGAGCACGCGCATAGGCGCGGGTGATGATCTTCCGTTGGGGCGCAGCAGTTTCGACGCGCCGGGCGGGGAACTCTATCGCGTGCAGGTGGGCACGGTGGTCGCGGACGGGATCAGCTACCGCGTGATCATCGCGCATACCGAAGGGGCGATCCATGAGGGGATAAGAACCCTGGCCCTGATTCTTCTGGCGTCTCTGCCGGTCGCATTGATGCTGGTTTTCGTCTCGGGCTATCTTCTCGCGGGAAGGGTCCTGGCTCCCGTCGTCGCCATGGCAGACAAGGCCAGGGGAATCAGTGCCGAACACCTGGAAGACCGTCTCCCGATCGAGAATCCAGATGATGAACTCGGGCGTCTCGCCGCGGTGTTCAATGCCACGCTGGAGCGTCTCGAGGACGCATTCGAGGAACAACGCCGGTTCGTGTCCGATGCCTCGCACGAGTTGCGCACGCCGATCACTGCACTGCGATCCGTGGGGGAGGTAGGGCTGAGTGGCCCGTCAAATCCTGCAGCCTATCGGGAGGTGATCGGGAGCATGCTCGAGGAATGCGATCGCCTGTCAATTCTCATCAATGATCTCCTGACCCTCGCGAGGGGTGACAGCGGTACGGCCCGGCTCAATCGCGAGCGGGTGGACCTTGGGGAACTGGTCGAGGCAACGACGGGGCTGCTTCGTATCCTGGCCGAGGAAAAGAACCAGGAACTCTCCGTGGATGTTTGCGGCTCCGTGATCGTCGACGCAGATCCGACGACGCTGCGACAGGCGTTGATGAACATCATCGACAATGCCATCGGTCACTGCCCGGAGGGTTGCCACATCGAGGTCACGGTTAATGGCGGTGAAGAAACCGTAGTCGAGATACGAGACAATGGACCAGGGATCGCACCCGAACATGTGGAGAAAGTGTTCGACCGGTTCTACTCCACGGATCGCCAGGTTCGCGGTACGGGTCTCGGACTCTCGATCGCACGTTGGGCAGTGGAAGCGCACGGCGGACGGATCGACCTGACGAGTGAGCCGGGCCAAGGCTGCACATTCCGCATCGTTCTCCCGGCCGCTGTTATCCGCGAGGTCTGAATTCGGCCGGGAGGATTGGTTGTTGGAGCAGTAGCTGCGGAGCCCGGCTGCCTGTATCCGGAACACCCCTCCGCGGCTGCACAAGCACCGCAACTGCGGTGTGCTGGCGCCCAATGCCGGCCTCAGGGGGGGGGCACGCCCCTGTTGCCGGGCGAGACACAATACCGGCTTAAAACTCGTGCCTTGACCGCGCTCAGGGATCTCAGATTCGGGCTCGCAGCTCCCGGGCCTGGATGGCCAGAGTGAAGTCCGGATCTGCTCCGGACCAGGACTCGAGGATGGAGTCGAGCAGGGGGATGGCGAGTTCAGGCTGCTCCCGCTCGATATAGATCGTTGCCAGCAGTACGTGTGCTTCTTGCCAGCGGATCTGAGGCTCCCAACCAATTGGAACGGGGAGTTCCGTGACAAAGGTGCGCAGCGCCGTCAGAGCATTGTCGCTGCTACCCTGCTGTGCATATGCGCAGGCCAGACTCTCGGAGGTCGCCGGCAGAGGACGTTTGAGCATGGATGCGTCCAGCAACTCGATGCCTCCGCTGAAGTCTCCGCTGGCCAGAACTACCTCGCCGCGGAGGCGGAGCAACCCCGCTTGATGAGTATCATTCTCCGGATCGATTTGTTCCTCAGCCATTCGGAGCGCATCCTCGGCCGACGCCTGGTTTCCGCAGCGAGCCTGTTCGGTCCCGATACGGAACCACCACGTCGCCTGCGGTCCCGTCTCTGCCAGGAGTTGGGCCGCGTGGGACAGCTCCTCGACGCTACGCACGGGGTCACCTTCCCAACGTGAGGTGAAGGACGCGAAGAGATAGTTACGAGAACGACTCAGCCTCATGTCGTCTCCCTGGCTGAGTTCGATGGCCTTGTCGAACTGCCGACGTGCCTCCGCTATTTTCCCCTCGTAGAGTGCAAGTAGTCCCAGGGACCGGTGGGGGCCATGATTGTCTGGATTCGCCTCGGCGGCGTGATCAAATACCGCGCGTGCTTTGTCTCTCCGGCCGAGCCGGACTTGAAAGAACCCGTATTCATGGTTGATGTTGCCCCAGTCCTGCCAGGATGGTTCGAACTCGAACGCCCTCTCGTAAGAAGTGACCGCGATTTCGTAGTGGCCGAGGCCGGCGTGGCAGGCGCCGAAATTGATGTTCGCGGCTGCGTCGTCGGGTTCAATGCGCAGCACCTCCTCGTAGACCGCTATGGCTTCCTCGTAGAGGTTGCTGTTCATGAGCAGCTTTGCGAGTCCCTGCTGCATCTGGAGGTCATCGGGATAGAGGGTCAGGTAGGCGCGGTAGAGCCGGCTCGCTTCGTCGAGATGGTCGCGATGGGCCGCAAACTCCGTCTCGATGATTCTCCTTTCGCGATCGGTAACACGATCTACCAACTCGAGAGCCCGCCGGTAGTGGTACTCGCCTTTCTCTGAATCGTTGTAGACGTGGCTGTAGTACTGAGCGCCCAGGGCGGCGTGGGCCATGGCGAAGTCCGAATCGAGCTCGATCGCCTGATGGAGAAGCTCTGTGGCGAGCCGCGTGTCGATACGCTGCCATGCGCTGACGCCTTCCGCGAAGAAGCGCAGGGCATCCAGAGAGGCGGTCGTGACTTCCAGCAGTGGTTCGTTGTGCGAGTGGATGGAGGCCAGGGATTCACCCAGGTCGCGTCGCAGGTGCTTTGAAATCGATTCGAGGGTCTTGAGAATTTCATCCTCGCCGTCAGCATGCTCAACATAGGAGCGGACCCGTTCACCAGTAGATGGATCAATGAGCTGGGCGGAGAGGACGAATTGCTGACCGACCTGACCCATGCTTGCCGTCACGAGGCCACGGATGTCAGCACGCAGGCAAATCTCCCGGCCTAGTTCCTCGTCCACGGGCAGATCGAACTCGCGCCCCATGCGCCTGAGAACGGTGGCGACCCGGGATCGTGGATAGACGTTCGCGTGGAGCGACTGTTCCAGGCTCGTCAGGAAAGCAGTCTGGATGGCTGCGTCGTATCGGGTGTCGCCGGTCTGATTCTCGAAGTCGGTCAGCAGGATCCAGTCGCGAGCCGCGAATGACAGGGCGGGTTCGCTGGATCCGAACCAGATGATGGCCAGCGCCGCCGCGGCGACTACTGCAATGGAGGGGATTGCGAAGCGACTCCATCGGAGTTGCCGATGCGCCGGCTCGCGTCCGGCATGGGAGCCGCTGCTCTCGAACTCATCGAAGCGCTGGAGGTCGACCGAGATTTCGCGCGCGGACTGGTAACGGCGCTCCGGGTCCTTGTCGAGGCACTTTTCTATGCAACGCTCGAGGGCCGGGCTGATCTTCCGGTTCAGGGCACTGGCCGCGGGTGGTTCCTCGTGCAGGATCTTGTCGATCAGCTGCGGGCTCGTATCCGCCTTGAAGGCGCGGTGTCCCGTGGCCATCTCGTACAGAACCGCGCCGAGTGCGAATATATCGGCGCGGTCATCTGCTGCAGATCCGCTCAGACATTCAGGCGCGATATAGGGCATCGTCCCGACCACGTTGCCGTCTACGGTGGCTGTAATGGCGCTGGCTACGTCGTGCTCACCGATCGAGAGCTTTGCCAGCCCGAAGTCCAGGACTTTGGCCTGATGCTGAGGCGTGATCATGATGTTCTGTGGTTTGATGTCCCGATGCAGGACACCCAGGGCGTGTGCTTCGGCCATCGCGTCGGCGATCTGGCTTCCCCACCGTCTGATGTCTTTCTCTTGCAGTCCACCACTGCGAATTCGATCTGCCAGGGTCTCACCCTGAACATATTCCATGACGAGATAGTCGATGTCGTCCACGCGGTTGAAGTCGTAGACCGTGGCGATGTTGGGATGGTTGAGGCGCGACATCGCGGTCGCCTCGCGCTTGAGCCGCTTGCGGTGGCCAGCGTCGAGTGTGCCGCGGGGGGCGAGGACCTTGATCGCGACCGGGCGGCCCAGACGGGTGTCCTCACCCAGATAGACCTCGCCCATGCCACCGGCACCGATCTTGGAGTCGACACGGTAACGACCCAGCAAGCGGCCAATCATTGCTCGGGCTCCTTGTGGCAACGCGCCCCGTGTCCAGCGGGAGGGCGCAGCCTCCATCATGCCCCTTCGTGGACCCCGGAGCAGCAAGAATCGGCAGATCTCCAGTTCTTCCGGGCATTTCTTGATTCGCTGCGGCTGGGCCCGGCGATCGGGTCCGGCGGAAACGCTCGTGCGTGTGGACCGGCTGGCACACCTGGTGACCCCGCCGCGACCGCACAAGCACCGCTACTGCGACCCACCCGCTCGCATCCGCTCAGCTCTCCCGGTTGAAATGGTCCGCGATGACCGATGCCACGCAGCAGGTCACGCGCTTGCCACAGGAGATGTGCAGGAATTCGTTCGGGCCATGGGCGTTGGAACTCGGGCCGAGCAATCCGGTGATCAGGAATTGTGTGGCCGGATACTTCTCGCCGAGCATCCCCATGAACGGGATCGATCCCCCCTCACCCATCAACACCGCCGGCTGATCGAAATAGTGTTCGCTGGCCCGCGTCTGCGCCTGCGCCAACCAGTCGGCCAGCGCCGGTGCCTGCCAGCCCGGGCCCCCTTGCTCCGCCTCGAAATGGACCCGCGCGCCGTAGGGCGGGTCCTTCTCGAGGACTTCCTTCAGCGCGGCCGTCGCCTTGTCGACGTCGGTTGTGGGTGGGACCCGCAGGCTGAGTTTCACCGCGGTGCGTGGGCGCAGCACGTTGCCGGCATCCTCCAGCGCGGGCATCCCGGCCACACCGGTAACCGAGAGTGCCGGCCGCCAGGTCCGGTTGAGCACCTGCTCGGCGCCCGTGTCGACCATCGGGCGCATGCCGTCGAGGAAGGGGTATTGCTTCCAGGTCTGCTCGCCGAGCATCGTGGCCGCCAGCCGGGCCTGCTCGACCCGTTGCGCGGGAATCGTGGCCTGGAAGGCCTCACCGAGCACCTCCCCGGTTTCCGCGTCTTCCACCCGATCGAGCAGGTGCCGCAGGATCCGGAAGGACGAAGGGACGATCCCGCTCGCATCACCTGAATGAACACCTTCGGTCAGGACTTCAACCGTGAGCTCGCCCGTGATCATGCCGCGCAGGTTGGTCGTGCTCCAGAGCTGCTCGTAGTTCCCACACCCGCTGTCGAGGCAGACGATCAGGCTCGGCGTGCCGATGCGTGCCTCGAGATGATCGATGTAATGGGGCAGATCAAAACTGCCGCTTTCCTCACAGGCCTCGATCACCACAACGCAGCGCGCGAAGGGGACCTTCTGTTCCTGTAGCGCACGGATCGCGGTCAACGACGCGTAGGCCGCGTACCCATCATCGGCACCGCCGCGCCCGTAAAGTTTCCCGTCGCGGAGCACCGGCTTCCAGGGGCCCAGGTCCTCGTCCCAGCCCTCCATCTCGGGCTGCTTGTCGAGGTGGCCGTATAGCAGGATGGTGTCGTCACCCTGACCGGCTACTTCCATATAGATGAGAGGTGTCCGGCCCTCCAGCCGGACCACCTCGACCGTGAGACCCTCGATCTGCTGATCACGGCACCAGCCAGAAATGTGTTCCACCGCCTGATCCATGTAACCGTGCTCGGCCCAGTCCGGATCGAAGGCCGGCGACTTGTTCGGGATCTTGATGTACTCGACGAGCGACGGGATGATGGACTCATCCCAGGTCTGCTCCACGGTGCTGCGACACTGGTCGTGATTCATGGCCGGGTCCTCGGGAGAATTGTTGTTCAGGGACGGGTATTGACCCCGCGCACGACTACTTCGGAAACAGGAACTGCACCTGCAGACGCAACTGCCAGTCAGGGCCCCCTGCTGGCGCTTCGACAAAGCTGTAAGCCTGCGCATTGGCGTTTACCGGCAGCTTGCCGAGCCGGAAGACCTTACCGAGGCCACCGCCCAACGGGACCGCCCACCGGTTGTTGCTGTCGGCCTCCCAGTCAGCAGTCATGATCGGCGCGCTGGTCAGATACCAGCCCTCGCCGAAATTGTAGTTGATAAAATACTGCCAGGTGAACAGGTTTACCTTCGGGTCACTGTCGTCACCGAAGGTGCGGACGTTACTGAACAACGAGCCAACCACCCACGAGCCGGGCATCGTCAGGAAAACCGCTGATGCGCCCGCGCCCCACTCGCCTACGCCAAGTCGATCGTCGGTCGATGTCGGAAGCAGGAATACGGGGCCGACGCCCCATGTCCAACTGCCTGAATTCTGCGGCGAAAAGAATGCGGTGAACGTGGTGTCGCCGAGCCCGTTCTTTTGCTCCTGCTCCGGCGCGAAGCCGGGTTGTGACACCACGGGCACGATCGTGCGCGTAATGAGATTCCAGCTCTCGCCCAGGTGAAACGGCCACACCGGCTGGATGTTCAGCACGTTGCGTGTACCGTCCTCGGGCCCCAGGCCGAAGTCGGTGTTGTTCTGGAGCGGAAGGCTGATGAGGTTCGCGATCGGGTTTTGTGCAGCCTTGGCGAGGGCTTCCTGATTCTGGGTCCCCTGGGCTTCCTGAGCCAGCGCCAGCGAGGGTGTCGTGGCTATCAGCAGGAGCATGAGGATCGAGATGAAGTGCCGACTGGTCACATCGAGTCCTTCCGCAGCGGAATGCAAGTGGGGTTCAAGGCTATGAAGCCTAGATCCGTGCGATGTAGGTGTCACTATCGAATAGGCGAAAGACCGACCAGCATCTGGTGACCCCGCCAGTAATCAGCCTCCGATCTCCGAATCCCCGTAACTCCCAGCAACCCTTCCCCGTACAGTCCTCGCAGCTCAGGCTACACCATCACGAATGCTTTACCGGAGGCACGGGGACGATGAAGAAAAGGCTTATTTGGATCGGCGTCGCACTCGTGGTGGGTGTTGGCGCCACCGCCGCCGTTTCCATGCGCGGCGGCGGCGACGAGGCCCTGGCCGTCCAGACCGCCAAAGTCGATCGCCAGAAGATCGTCCAGAAGGTCAGCGCCACGGGCAAGATCCAGCCCAAGACGCAGGTCAAGATCAGTGCCGATGTCAGTGCGAAGATCATCAATCTGCCCGTGGTCGAGGGGCAGTGGGTCGAGCAGGGCGAACTACTGGTCGAGCTCGACCGTGAGCGTCACAAAGCCGCCGTCGAGAGCGCCGAAGCCAACGTTCGTTCCGCGCAGGCCAATGCGGCCCTCGTGCACGAGAACATGGACATGGCCGAGAAAGAGCTCGAGCGCTCGCAGGGTCTGGTCGACCAGAACCTCGAGTCCGATGCCACCTACGACAACAAGGAAGCCGCCTTCCGCGTGGAGGTCGCGCGTTACGAAGCGACCGAGAACCAGGTCCAGCAGGCCGAGGCCGCGCTGAAGCAGGCCCGTGACGATCTGTCCAAGACCACGATCTACGCGCCGATGGCCGGCACGATCAGTGACCTGAACAAGGAACAGGGCGAGATCGCGATCGGCGCCCAGTTCCAGGAGGACGTGATCCTCGTGATCGCGGACCTCTCGGAGATGGAGGCCCAGGTCGACGTCGACGAGAACGACATCGTGTCCGTCGCGATCATGCAGGAAGCCGAAATCGAAGTGGACGCGTTGCTCGACCAGGTGCTCAGTGGTGTCGTCTCGGAAATCGCCAACAGTGCCAATGTGGCGGCGGCCGGGACTTCGGACCAGAAGACGGAATTCGAGATCCACATCAGCGTGCTCAACCCGCCGCAGACCCTGCGCCCGGGCATGACCGCCACTGCCGATGTCTTCACCCGGACCAACGAGAACGCGCTGAGTGTGCCGATCCAGAGCGTTGCGATCCGGACGCTCGATCAGTTGATGGAGGCCGGCGAAAGCCGCGAGGATGCGGAAGGACGCTACACGGCGGACCGCGACGGTTTTGTCGAGGTGGTCTTCTGCATCGAAGATGGCCGGGCGATCGCCAAGCAGGTGACTACCGGTATTCAGAGTGACGAGCTGATCGAGATCCTTGAGGGGCTGCAGGAGGGCGAGGAAGTCGTCACCGGTAGCTACCGGGCGATCTCCCGTGATCTCGAGAACGGTGCTGTCGTTACGGTCAGCAACGACGAAACCGAAGCCGGCGGGGCCTGAGCCGTGGAGCGCAATCCCGCTTCTGCGGCGCCGGTCCGGGCTGCCCTGTCCCTGAGGGACGTGGTCAAGACCTACGACATGGGTGCCGACAAGGTCCACGCCCTGCGTGGCGTCTCGCTCGACGTCGCGCGCAACGAATACATCGCGATCATGGGGCCCTCGGGTTCGGGCAAGTCGACCCTGATGAATGTCATCGGGTGCCTTGACGTGCCGACCACCGGGAGCTACACGCTCGAGGGTCGCGCGGTGGCCGAGATGTCCGAGAACCAACTGGCCGAGATCCGCAACCGGATGATCGGTTTTGTGTTCCAGACCTTCAATCTGCTGCCGCGGTCCGACATCTTCCACAATGTCGAGTTGCCATTGATCTACGGGGGAGTGGGTCGTGTCGAGCGGCGTGAGCGCGCCGAGCAGGCCATCGCGCGGGTGGGCCTGAGCGACCGCATGAAGCACAAACCGACCGAGTTGTCCGGGGGGCAACGCCAGCGCGTCGCTATTGCCCGGGCCCTGGTCTTCAACCCGGCGATCATCCTGGCCGACGAGCCGACGGGAAATCTCGACAGCAAGACCGGCGACGAGATCATGGCCGTGCTCGACGAACTGCACGAGGCCGGACAGACGATCATCCTCGTGACCCATGAGGACTACATCGCCGAGCACGCGTTGCGATCCGTGCGCCTGAAGGATGGCGCAATCGAGAGCGACGTACGCAAGGGCGCGCGTGCGCAGGCGAGGGCACGGGCGTCATGAGACTTGCGGCTGATCTCGGTGAATCCCTCCTGATCGCAATGCAGGCGATCCGTGCAAACAAGGCGCGGGGTGCGTTGACGACCCTGGGGATCATCATCGGCATCGTCGCGGTGGTGGTCACGATGACCGCCGCCAATGGATTGCAGAACCAGTTTCGCCAAAGCTTCGCCGCGGTCGGCGCTGACGTGATCTATGTGTCGCGCACGCCGTGGGTGATGATGGATGACTTCTTCGTATTCCGGAATCGCCCGCACTTGCAGCTGCGCGACGCCTGGGCGCTCGAGGACAAGTTGCGTGGCAAGGCGGTGGTCAATCCCACGATGGACACCCGGCGCGACGTCAAGTACCGCTCGGAGACCATTGAGCGGATGCGCATCGTGGGGACGACAGAAAAGCAGACCCTCGTCTCAACGGCCCAGCCCGAGATTGGCCGTTTCATGTCCGCGTCGGACGTGACCTACAAGAAAAAAGTTTGTGTGATCGGCAGCGGCGTTCGCGACGGCCTTTTTGGCGCCGAGAGTCCCATCAACAAGGAAATGAAGATCGGTCGCACCACCTTCCGGGTGATCGGAGTGATGGAGGAGCAGGGTCAGGGCTTCATGGGTGGCCCGGACTTCGACCGGCAGGTGTTCATCCCGATCGGTGCCTACGTGAAAGCCTTTGGCGGCCATCGGGGACGCCAGGACGTGAGTATCGCGGTCAAGGCGCCGACGAAGGAAGCGATGGAGGAGCTCGAGTTCGAGGTGACAGGTCAGATGCGCAAAATTCGCAAGCTGCGTCCTGCCGAACCCGACAACTTCTCCTTGAACAAACTCGATACGCTCGTGGGCGCCTTCAACAACATCATGGGTGTGGTTTTGCTGGTCGGTCTGTTGGTGACCGGGATCTCTTTGTTCGTTGGTGGGGTGGGTGTGATGAACATCATGTTCGTCTCGGTCACCGAGCGCACGCGCGAGATCGGTATCCGCAAGGCGATCGGGGCCAAGCGCCACAATATCCTCACCCAGTTTCTTTTCGAGTCAGCGGCGATTTGTCTGCTCGGCGGCGTGATCGGCATCGCGATCGCGGCGATCATAACCGCGGTACTCAACGCGGTGTTGATGCCGGCGAGCCTGTCGATCCCCATCCTGATCGTTGCCGTCATGGTCTCGATCGTGACCGGTGTGCTGGCCGGATTCGTGCCAGCCTACCGTGGCGCGAAACTCGATCCGGTGGAGGCGCTCCGTTATGAATAGCGTAAAGGAGCATCATGCGATCCATTGATGTCCTGGTGATGTCGCTGCGGGCGATCGTGGGCAACCGCCTGCGTTCGATGCTCACGTTGGTGGGGATCGTGGCCGGGGTGGCCTCGATCATCGCGGTGATGACCGCGATCTCGGTGGTGCAGGGAACGATGGAAGAGGAAATGAGCGTGCTCGGCACCCAGGTGTTCCAGATCCAGAAGTGGCCAGCCGGTTTCAGTTCCGATGAGGAACGACGCAAGGCGATGCAATGGCCTCCTGTCACCGTGGAGCACGCCAACGCGATCCGCGAACAAGTGGAAAGCGTGGACCTCGTCGGCGCAGAGATCTGGGATTTCGGCTACGTCATGGAGTACCGGGGCGAATCCACGAACCCGAACGTGACGATTTGTGGTGGGACACCGGAGTACCCGCCGAACAACACGCATTACGTGGGCCTGGGTCGGAACATCTCGCAGATGGATGTGAAGAGCGGCCGCAAGGTGGCGGTGATCGGCTTTGCCCTTGCACAAAAGCTCTTCCCCTTCGTTGATCCAGTCGACAAGGAAGTCCGTCTGGACGGCCGCAAGTACAAGGTCGTTGGTGTTTTCGACGAGAAGAAGTCGGCCTTCGGGTCGGGTTACGACAACTACGTACTGATTCCGGTCACGACCTACCTGAAGGTCTACGGCATGACCGATCCACGAGGCTTCTCGCGTTCGGTCAATATCACGGTGCGCGCGAAGACTCCGGAGCTCGTCGAGGATGCGATCGCCGAAACGCGCCAGGTGATGCGTCGCATGCGTGGCGTGAAGGCCAACGAAGAGGACAACTTCGATTTCTTCAACAGCCAGAGCCGGATCACCGAGTTCAATACCATGACCCGTGGGGTCAAGATCGCTGCATTCGTGATCGGTATCATCGCGCTCATCGTGGCCGGGATCGGCATCATGAACATCATGCTGGTGTCGGTGACCGAGCGGACCAAAGAGATCGGAATCCGAAAGTCGCTCGGTGCCAAACCGAAGAATATTCTCGCCCAGTTCCTGCTCGAGGCGGTGATCCTGTGCAATGTGGGTGGTGTGGTCGGCGTGGTGGTGGGCTTTGGCCTGGGTAACCTGATGACCGCCTTCACCTCGTTCGCGGTCAGCGTTCCGTTGGAGTGGGCCGTGATCGGGTTGCTGTTCTGTTCTGCGGTGGGTGTTGTGTTCGGGTTGTTGCCGGCGATCCGGGCGTCACGATTGCATCCAGTGGATGCGTTGCGCTACGAGTAGGTGTCGTAGTGGTTGCCTGAGTAGCCCACATAGACCCCGGTCTGCGGGTTGATGTTGTTGGTGAAGAGTAACTGCGTGCGCAAGGTGAACGAGTAGCCCCGCGCCGTCAGCGACGGCCATCCAGTTCAAACGATGTCCGCCACATCAGATTCGCGGATCAGGGGCCCGTTTCTTGCGATTTCCCGGATTCGAGAATGGCCGTTGTGTCCGGCGTGTTCGCGCCATCATTGCGCATGATTCGCGTTCCGGACGCATCGCTCCCCATGGCTCCGCAGCCCGGCGTACCCGGCCATCCTGGGAGCGCTGATGAGTGCGGTCAAACCTGCCCATCGCCATGCGGTGGAGAGCTCAGAGCGGGAGTCACCCGGTGGTCGAGCGCATCGACAGAGCAAGCTGGAAAGCCCGGGGGCGCATATTGCTCGTGGCCGCGGCGTGTCTGGTCGTCCTTGTCGGGGGGTGCCGACGGCGCCCCTCCAGAGTCCAGGACAATCCGACGGTAAGCAGTCCGGTTGAGAAGGTCGTCGAGCCAGTACCCGAACCGGCGCCCCCACCCCCTCCGGCCCCCGAACTGGCACCGGAGCCGGAGCCTGAGCCTGAGCCGATTGCCATCGCCATTCTCAGCAGTGGAGACCAGGCCGAGTACGAATCCGTTCGCCTCGCCCTGACAAGCCTTGCCGATGAAGCCCACGTGAGTTCGTGGTCTCTGCTCGGTACTCCTGGCCGTGTCGAATCAACCCTCGCGGAAATTCGCGAATCCGGGGCGTCGAACGTCATCGCGATCGGGATGCTCGCCGCACGCGCGGCCCGTCAACTCGACGACGCAAAGGTCGTTTTCTGCCAGGTCTTCAACTACCGGCAACAGGGACTCCTCTCCGGAGCCCGCCAGGGTGTCGAGACGATTCCCGATCTGGGTGCGGCGATTGAACTGTGGAAGCAGATGGACCCCGACCTGAAGACGATCGGCGTGATCACTGGCGCCGGGCACGAAGCCCGCATCGCGGCTGCGAAAGCCGCGTTCGCCGGGCATGAGGTCGATCTTCTGCACCTCGTGACCACCTCCGACAAGGAGACCCACCTGGAGTTTCAGCGAATGCTGCCGGAAATCGACGGCTACTGGATGTTCCCTGACAACCACGTGTTGAGCTCCGCAACGATTCGTGAAGTGATGGCGCTGGCCCGTCGTTCGCGCATCGGCGTTCTCGCGAACGATCCACGCTTCCACCAGGTTGGCGCCTTCATCAGTGCGGCCGACGTTCCAGACGAAATCGCCCGTGTCGCCTATTCGATCCTGAATGAGGCCCGCGACACTGACCAGTTTCCTGACTCCTCGATGAGCCCCCTGCGAGAGAGTACGATCACGATCCGCGCAGACATCGCCTCCGAGCTCGGATACGCCATCGATGGAATTCCCGCCGAGCTCATGGTCCGGTAGACGCGGATGCTGCGCCCCACCTACAACCGCCTCCTGAAGCAAGCCTCCACCCTCAGGCCGCGGTTGCGCATGAATGGTCTGAACCGGAGCCTGCTCGGGGACTTCTTCTTCCTGCACATGGGCATCGCCACCATCGTTGGCAGCGTGGCAGTCGGAGGCATGTGGTGGACGAACCACCGTGTCGTCGAGGAGAACCTCACCAAATGGGCCGTCCAATGGGTGGATCGCCTCGATGCTCTGGGGTCCCCACTCTACGTCGCTGCCAACGAAGGCGAATTCATGCGCGTGCATGAGTACGTCACGAGCTTCGAGGAGATCGCCTACGTTCGCTATTACAAACCCGATGGAACTCTCCTGCACGAGGAACGTTCCGGCTCCCGCGATCCGGGAACACCACGCCTCAGCGCCACCGAGCTGTCCCTCCTGTCGGGGTCGACGCGCAGCGACAGCGCCTATCAGCTTGATGCCGGTGGCGACAACGGTGATGAGTACCGCGTCAGCGCGAGCCTCTGGGCCGAGTCGATCGTCGCCGACGGTCTCATCGGCTTTGATCCCAGCGCCGGAGGCCAGGAAGAAGCCATCTTGCTCGGCTTCGTCGAGCTGGGCCTAGATTTCTCCAGCTTCCGCGCCAGCATGAATCGACGCGTAGTGCAATGGAGCCTGGGCATCCTGCTCAGCGTCTTCGTACTCACGGTCATCGGGCTGGTCGGCATCCGCCGCGCGTTGCGACCACTCCACGATCTGCGGGAGCCATTGTCGAATCTGGCTGCGGGCAATCTCGATCTGCCCGTCGACGAGGCTGAACACTCCGAGCTGGCTGCGATCAACGACGCCCTCGCCTCGACCATCAGTGCGCTTCACCAGCGTGACCGGGATATCCGCGAAGCTGCGAACTTCGATGCATTGACAGGTCTCATGGGTCGCGTCGGTTTGACCGAACGGCTCAAGTCGGAAATCGCGTCCGCCCGTAAGAACGGGGGAGTCAGCGCCGTCCTCTTCCTGGATCTCGACCAGTTCAAGTACGTGAACGACACCGTGGGACACGGCGCGGGTGATCGCCTGCTGATCCGGGTCGCCGATCTGTTCCGCTCTCTGTCCAATGAAGAAGACCTGATCTGCAGATACGGGGGCGACGAGTTCATCCTCGTCCGTCACGGAACCAGCCTCGATGCCGCTGAACAGTTCGCGGCACGCATCGTCGAATCGATGGCCGACATCCAGTTCGTGGAGGACGGTCGCGCCTTCAACGTGCGCTGCAGCATCGGTCTCACGATGGTGGACGCGAATTCGGACAAGCCCGAAGACCTGATCGCGCAGGCCGATCTCGCCTGTCATGAGGCCAAGGGATTGGGGCGCAACCGCTACCAGGTCTTTACCCGCGATCGCGGCGAGCGCGAGCAGATCGCGGCCGACATGGGCTGGTCCGACCGTATTCGCGAGGCCCTCGATTCGGGCGGTCTCTCACTACGCTACCAGCCCATCGTCCGTATCGAGGACAATGACGAGTCGATTTACGAGGTACTCCTGCGGATGAAGGGTGAAGGTCGCAGTGTCATTCCCCCGGGCGCATTCCTTCCGGCCGCCAATCGCTTCGGTCTGACCGGTGACCTGGATTTCTGGGTGATTCGGACCGCGTTCGAGAAACTCGCGAAGATCCGCCGCAAACGACCGGATGTGGTTTTCTCCCTGAACCTCTCGGGAATCGTCTTCAGCGAGCCCCGGATGATCGACTACGTGGCAGAACAACTCGAAGCGAGCGGGCTACCAGGGTCGGCCATCATATTCGAGGTCACCGAGCAGGTCGCGATCCGCCACATCGAGGACGCGAACACGATCATGCGGGCCCTGATAGATTTTGGGTGCCGTTTTGCGCTCGATGATTTCGGGAGCGGCTTCAGCTCGTTCAATTACCTCAAGCAACTTCCCGTGAGTTTCCTGAAGATCGATGGGGCCTTCATCGAGAACCTCGCCCGGGACGAAGCCGACCGGGCCATCGTCACGGCCATTGCCCAGATTGCCGTGGCTGTTGGGACGAAGACCATCGCCGAGCACGTTCCGGACGAGCCCACGCTGAAGATCCTCGAGGAGATCGGCGTCGATTTCGCGCAGGGCTACTACATCGGACGGCCAGCCAGGAAGATCCGGATGACTCCGGTCCCAGTCGCCTGACTGGTGTCCCGCAATGGAATGTGACCGTCGTACGTCGATCAGCCGGTCATCGGTGTGTTGGCAGGAGCAGTGTAGTTGCTCCACCGCGCCGGCACTGGCGCGGTGGAGCGGAAATGCGATCTGTGTCGACCTGAACCCGGCTCAGCCCGTCCGCCGACGGCGACCACGCTGGCCGTTGTAGTTGCGCCCACCACGCGGGCGACCCTGCCGCGCACTGTGGTAGGCGGGTGCCGCCTCGGTGTCGGCCTGAAAGCCGTCCACCTTACGCCGCTGGATCGGATCGCCGATCATCCGTTCGGTCGCGCGCAACCATCCATGGTCGGCTCCCGTGACGAAGGTGCAGGCCG
>Ga0164313_10001190_pt1 | contig 22825 bp, 14 predicted proteins | sample GuaBasSedimGuay4_FD_113735 | JGI IMG/M metagenome (GOLD analysis project Ga0164313, IMG submission 113735) | Subseafloor sediment microbial communities from Guaymas Basin, Gulf of California, Mexico - Guay4, Core 4569-4, 0-3 cm | ecosystem: Environmental > Aquatic > Marine > Hydrothermal vents... | reverse complement strand
TTTCATATGTGCAGAAAGATAGGGGTGTGCTAAAACACCAGTGCTATAATGCTCAACGACCTCTTCTAATGTTTCCATTCTTCCATCGTGCATATAAGGTCCAGTTACTTCAATATTTCTAAGAGATGGAGTTTTAAAATGCCCGTAAAAGGAAAGTATATCCAAATTAGCACCAACACCATTATCTTCAACATCTATGTCTAAATCAAGTCCAATATTATCGGGTTCAGCACCACTAAAAATGACTTGGTTTGCACCTTCAGGTATTGCTTGTTCAAAATGTAAAGGAACTGCGTTTGGTAAATGACAAGTAACACAGGTTCCAATAGCTTCTGGAGTTAATTTTCCATTGAAAATATCTTTCCCTAGATTTTCCTGAGCAGTGAAATTAGGGAAATCAATAAAAATATTTTGAGTAGTTTCAATTCCTTCATCATATCTTGAATTAAAGGAATAAATAGAACGAACAAATTGCGCTAAGGCCTTTGAAATCTTATCAGAATTCACCTGTGTACTTCCGAAGGCATTTTCAAATAGTGGATTATAATACTCTAAATTACTTACTGTTTCTACTACACCTTCTAAAGTCATTCCCATTTCAACAGGATCCTGAAAAGGCATTAAAACCTGATCCTCTAGGGTCGCTGCTCGATGATCCCAAAAGAAACTAATAGCACTATAAAAGCCCGCATTGGCAATTCCCATTGAATTTCTAAAAGTATGACCACCATCAAAACCGACACTTTTTGGTTTATCATCTGAAAATCCAAATTCCTGAAAATGACAGCTAGCACAAGATATCGTTTTGTTAATAGACAAGTTTATATCATAAAAAAGAACCCGTCCTAAGGTGACTCCATGGTCTGTTAATGGATTGTCTGTTGGTGTGTTATCAAAGCCAAATACATAATCGGTAAAAGTATCCGGATATTGAATATTACTATAGTTAAATGGTATCGCTGGCAAATTGTAAATATCACTATAGTCATCATCATCTATAATAATATCATTATCATCGTCACTCTTACAAGAAAAAAGGATAGTTGCAATAAATATGAAAGGAATAATTTTTAGGAAATTCATAATAATTAGGCTTTGGGAATAAGGATATTTTTAAGCTATAACAAGCAAGACAAATATAATCAAAAAGCGACAATAAAATACTATATAGTCGGCTGTTGTTTGAACTGTTATTTGTTGTCTTTTTTCGGATTAATCCGATTCTCTTGAAAAGCAGAAGGTAATAAACTGGGAATATATTTCACTAAAAGGGGGAGTAACAAGCTACCTCCTGGAATAAGGAATATTGTTAGGGATGGAACGGTCTTACAAATATCGAGAAGTTGTTCTTTTACTTTATCTTTTTCTTCTGTTGAAAGCTCCCTTAAAGTAGATTGGCCTAATAATAACACAAGCTCTCCACTTTCTTCAAGCTCTCTAATAAGCCTATTTTTATTTCGCAAGACTAAATGCTTTACGGTAGCAGCAGATTGATTATATAACTGATTAAATGGATTTGAATAATTAAACAGTTTTATTTTTTTAGAATGTTTCTCAGAGAATTGTCTGATTTGGAATAGATTATTTTGGATCTCTTTTTCAGGAACATTTAATAGTTGAACTAAGTCTATTAAAAATTGATTTTCAGAAGGGTCTAATTTTTTATCATTCCATACAGCCATGCAGCACAGATCTATGATATATTTTTTCTCAAGTACGTTATAATTATGGTCAGCTAAAAGATGCTCTAAGCTAAGAAAGCTTTTTTGCTCCTTATGTACTGTTAAATATGCAGTTGAAGATTCTAGGAGATCGATTATTTGACTGTCAAATTTATTTTTATCACTTTTCGCTTTTAAGGCTAAAAAGCTAATATTGATAATATCACTTTCTAATTCTTCGGAATATTTTTTAAAGTTGTGAGGATATTTCAAGTAATTCTTATAGGTAAGAATATCTAAGTATAAGAATGCATAGGTAAGGATTGTAGTAGATTTCTTTTTTAATATACTATTGGTTTCCTGTAATCTGGCAGCAAAAATATGTTCAAGATTATCTGTTGAAGATCGGGAGAATGAAAGTTTTGATAGAAAGCCTGTTTTTCCTTTTTCAATGATTTTATAAAAATTTAAAATACTATCTATAGCATCCTCAAATTGGTCTTTTGGATTATTGATAAAAAAGGTAAAAAGTAATGTGTGGAAAAGATTGATTTTAGTATATTCATCCGTTGTAATAGTTAACTTGCTCAGGGGTTTGTCATATATTGTTTCAATTGATGTTCCATAAAGAAACCCCGTGGTTTTTAACTCATTATAAAATAGAATTTCATCATTTATATTTTCAATTAGATGTTGTTTTTCAATTAAAGTTAAAAATTTTGGGATCCAACCAGAAGCAGATGGGTTCATATAAATTTTATTTTAAGTAATTTTGAACAGTAATAATAAATAATTATATTTCTATATAGATCAAGCAATATACTTTTAATGTAATTTTCTTGTTAGTAAATTTAAATAATTAAGTTAGAAACTATGAATAAAACAAAAATATTTACTGCATTTGGGGGGATATGTTTATTGGTTCTTTCGGTACTATTAATTTCCTCAGACCATATTGATGCTCCAAAAGTTATTGGAACTTCAACAGATTTAGTAGATTTCTATGCCTTTGAAGGAGACAATCCAAATAATACCGTATTTATTGCCTCGCTTCAGGGAATATTAACTCCGGGAACCATTACCGATAATGCAACATTTGATGAAGATGTATTGATAGAATTCAATATTGATAATACAGGTGACTTTGTCGAAGATTTAGTAATACAAGCTATTAGCAGAGATAGTGTAATGTACTTTTTTGGACCTGTAGCTCCTTCTGAAACTGGATTGATAAGTGAGATTGCAGAAACACAACGCGATAGTGTTATTATTTCTACAACAGATGAAATTTATATTAGCAATATCAACGGAAAACAGTTTTTTGCAGGCCCCAGAAGAGATGCGTTTTATTTTGATTTCAATAGATTTAATGATGTAGCATCTGGTGAAGCTGCACCTGAAGGATTCTTTACAGATATTGAGTCTAGTGATTTCTTTGAAGAATTAAATACCCTTGCAATTGTAATTGAAATTCCAAATTCTATGCTGGGAACTCCTCCAGATCATGTATTAGGAACAGAAGGAAATATTAATGGTTTGCCTCCAGCCTATAACGTTTGGGTCTCAGCAAAAAGAAAGCTACAATAAATTAAAAAGAATAGCATGACAACATATAAATTAAAAATAGCATTTATTTTATTGGTTTTTTCACTTTTATTTGTGCAATGTGAGGATGATGATGATAAAGTGATCAGACAAGAGACCTGTGACGATGGAATTCAAAATGGTGATGAAGAAGGTGTAGATTGTGGAGGACCCGTATGTGAACCTTGTGGTGAGGACGGACTTAATTTTGATGGGATATTTGTTCAGAAAGATATCCTGGGAAGACCAGGAGTGAATACCATTTTTAGTGGTACTAATTCAATTAAAAATGATTTTAATATCTCTGAAGTATCCAATCGCGAAAGTTTCCAAGCAGTTTTTGAAACAATCCTTGAAAATTATCACGATATCTATGCAGTCGCTCTTGATATTCCTGTAGATGAACTAAATTATGAAACAAATATTCTAAACTGGAACGCACAAACTTTTACACGAATAATGGCACAGTTCGATGCTTTACAAGTTGCACCAAATGGACCTACTACGTATTATGATTCAGGTTCAGGACTTGTTTTTACAGGAAGATCATTATCCGATGACGTCATGGATACTACCTTAATATTACTATTTGGAGGGGAAGATGGAACTCGTTTTGATGGAAATAACGGAACACCTCAATTAACAACAGATGCTGTAGATGCTGGAGACAGGGATTTTTCTTTGAGTTTTCCTTATTTAGAAGCTCCTATTCTTGATGAATAAATAACATACTATTTCAGCAGATAAAATATATAAGGTGCTTTCCGTTTCATATTTTTATAAACCCTATAATAGAATGAAACCTATTATATTACTTCCATGAAAAGTATTGGTATTATATTGGTGTTAGTAACGTTAATTTCATGTAATAAAAATGAAGTAACGAAACAAGTTACAAACCCTCAGGATTATCAGCTATTTCTTTTTACTTCTAATACTACTACCACAACAAATGCTTTATCTGAAATTGAATTCTGGTCAAAAAGACTCCGGCCAGATAGCTCAGGAATTGGCGAATTAGGACCTCTTGCCAATGCATATACGACACTTTATGAAGCATCTGGAGAGATATCCTATTTAAAGAATGCTGAAAAACTATTGGAGAAAGCAATTTCTGTTTCTGCTCATAATAAAGATTCTTACATTCGCTCACTATCACATATATATAGTACTCAGCATCGTTTTAAAGAGGCTAAAGAAATTTTAGAAGAGAGTTATGCAGGTTTGTCCAATAAGCATGAAACCGAATTAATGCTCTTTGATGTGTATATGGAGTTGGGGGAATACCCTAAAGCAGATACCATGTTAGGGAAAGTGAAAAATAATAATGATTTTAATTACCTAATTAGATTGGCAAAATGGAATGATCACAATGGCAAACTAAATGCTGCTATTCGTGATCTTGAAAATGCTAAAAAAATTGTAGATTCTAGAAAAAACAAACAGTTACAACTTTGGGTCTATACGAATTTAGCAGACTTTTACGGGCATGCCGGTAAGCTAAAAGAATCCTATAACCTGTATTTGAAAACCTTGCAGTTGCAGCCTGATTATGCTTATGCAAAGAAGAAGATTGCTTGGATTGTATATTCTTTTGAAAAAAACTCAAATGAAGCTAACAGGATTTTAGATTCCATAATGGTAGATCATAAGGCTCCAGATTATTATTTATTTAAAGCTGAACTTGCAGCATTTGAAGGAAACAATTCTGAAAGTAAAAAACAACAAGAAAATTTTGTACAAGCTGTATCCAATGGAAATTATGGCGCTATGTATAATTCGTATTTAATTGAAATATATTCTGAAACCCAAGTCCAAAAAGCACTAGAATTAGCAAAGCAAGAAGTTGAGATTAGAGCTACAGCCGAAACCTATTCATTACTCGCTTATGCTCAACTTCGATCCGGAAAAAAAGAAAAAGCATTGGAGATTCTTTTAAACTATGTAGAAAATAAATCCTTTAATCCTAAAGTATGGTATTATTCAGCCTTGATCTATAAAGCAAATGGAAAGGACAAGAACGTTAAAGAACTCAATACTAAAATAAACGATGCAGCTTTTGAACTGGGGCCTTTATTAATTAAAAAAACATTACAGCAACAGCATTAAACAGCTAAACAACAACAATATAAAATCTTATTCGTGACTTTAATATTTTTATTTTGTCAACTTAAATAGATTGATTAGATTTACTCGAATTTTTTAAGAACTACTAAAAATTATCAATCCCTATTAAAACTAAATTATGAAAAAACTTAACTTGAGTTTAATTTTTGGTTTATTTTGTCTTATTACATTACCAGTTGTAGCACAAAATATAAACCAAAGCCTAACAAATCATTTTAATCAATTAATTGATCAAGATGAATTATTACAAGATGATGCAAACTGGCTAATCACAAATGAGAATGTGAGTAGAACAAGTAATTTGCACCATATTTATTTTAGCCAAACATTAAACGATATAGAAATATATGGAACTGCTTCAAGCATTCATTTATTAAATGGTGAAGCAATTTCTGAAAACAATCAATTTGTTTTTAAAAGTACTAGTAAAGTGATTGGTAATGCTTCACCTTCAATAACAGCTATTCAAGCCGTTACTAATGCTGCTGCTCAATTAAATTACTCGATTACAGAAGGAATTAATGTTATTGAGGCTGCACAAGGTGTAAATCAGCAAACGCTGTTGAGTACTGGGGGCATTTCAAAAAGTGCGATTCCTGCTAAATTGGTTTATCATATTACAAATGAGGATAAATTGGTTTTGGCTTGGGATATTTCAATTCAGGAAATAAGTCAGCAAGACTGGTGGAGTATGAGAGTAGATGCTGTAACAGGAACTATTTTAGATAAGAATAACTGGATGGTAAGTTGCTCTTTTGAACATGATCATGATTCTCATGAGACTTTAAATTATAATAAAAACCTTTTCGACATCCCTAATTATAAAGCACTTTCTTTGGATATAGGGAGTTGTGTTGAATGTTATGAGGTTATAGCATTACCTCTTGAAAGTCCTTATTATGGAGCTAGATCAATTGAAAGTGGTATTGAAGATGCAACAGCTTCTCCTTATGGGTGGCATGATACAAATGGAGCTGCCGGAGCAGAATTTACTGTGACCCGTGGAAACAATGTAGATGCATACGAAGATGGAAATAACCCTGGTTATCAACCAGATGGTGGCGCAGATTTAGATTTTTCCGGATATCCATTTAGTGAAGTTTATTCAGGTGCAAATCAGTATGAAGATGCAGCAATTACAAATTTATTTTATTGGAATAACCTTATTCATGATATCATGTATCTATATGGTTTTGATGAAGTTAGTGGTAACTTTCAAGAAAATAATTATGGCAATGGTGGTTTAGGAAGTGATTATGTAAATGCTGAAGCACAAGATGGGTCTGGTACCTGTAATGCCAATTTTGGTACTCCTAGTGATGGTTCAAACCCAACCATGCAAATGTATGTTTGTGGTGACAAGGATGGTGATTTTGATAATTTAGTAATCACACATGAATATGGACATGGAATTTCTAATAGATTAACTGGAGGTCCTTCTAATTCAGGTTGTTTAAATAATTCTGAACAAATGGGTGAAGGATGGAGTGACTTTCTAGGAGTATTATTAACTATTGAGCCTGGGGATTCTGGAACCGATGTTAGGGGAGTAGGAACTTACTTATTTGGTCAGGGACAAGGTGGTCCAGGAATAAGAACCTATCCTTATAGTACAGATATGGCAGTAAACCCACAAACATATAATAGTATCATGTCGACTGGTGGGCAACCACATGCTGTAGGTGAAGTCTGGGGAGGTATCCTTTGGGAAGTAATTTGGGCTTTGATAGATGAACATGGTTTTGATGCTGACATTTATAATTTTACTGGAGATGTAAATCAAGATGCTGGAAATGTAATGGCTTTGGCTTTGGTAATTGAAGGAATGAAATTACAACCTTGTAGTCCAGGTTTTGTAGATGGTAGAGATGCTATTTTTGCTGCTGATGTTGCTCTTTATGGTGGCGCTAACGAATGTGCTCTTTGGGATGCTTTTGCAAAAAGAGGTCTTGGAGCTAATGCAGATCAAGGATCTTCGTCTAGTGTATCAGATGGAACTGAATCCTTTGATTCTCCTGTTCCAGCTATTAGCACTGCAGAAGAAGTTTGTGTTGGACAAGGTGTTCAAGTATATGGAGGAGGAACCCCAATAGGAGGTGAATATTCTGGTCCTGGAGTAACTGATAATGGAGATGGACTTACGTATACCTTTGACCCAGCAGATGCAGGAATTGGTACCCACTCAATTGGATATGATGTAACCACTGCTTGTGCTTCTGGTACTGCATTTGATGATTTAGAAGTAATAACAGATGTTCCTGAAATTATTTGTCAGGATGTAACAATAGAATTAGATGCTGATGGAAATGGGGCTATTACTATTCCAGATGTGGTTGTTAATTTACTTCCTGGAGGAATGGTTGTAGATCAAAATGGAACATTTAGTCCAATAGCGATTAGTGGTACTCAAGTATCATTATCTGATGACGATCTTTCTGGTTCATTACCAATTGGTTTTGCATTTAATTTTTATAATGATGATTACACCGAATTCTACATTTCTTCAAATGGCTTTATTACTTTTTTAAATGAAGGTGATAATGGCTGTTGTTCTGGAGACGTTTTACCTTCACCAGGTTCACCGAGTAATTTAATCGCATTTGCTTGGGAAGATTTAAATCCTTCATCAGGTGGAACGATAAGTTATGAAACTGTAGGAACAAGTCCTGATCGTATTTTAGTGGTAGAATTTAATGATGTTCCATTTTTTAATACTTCTGATGGTGTAACTTCTCAAATTCATTTATTTGAAGGAACTACTAGAATTGAAATACACAGTACTTCAATACCTTCTAATGGTAGTACTACTCAAGGAATAGAAAACATGGTTGGCTCTGAAGGTATTGCTACTCCAGGAAGAAACTCAGAGGTATGGTCTGCTACTAACGACTTTGTAGCATTTTATGCTGTTCCAGGAAATACAGCTGATAACTGTGGAGCAACTACTACTGTTAGCTTAAGCGAGGATACTTTTAATTGCTTTGATGTTGGAACCAATGATGTTACGGTAACAATAGATGATGGTAATGGTAATACAAATACCTGTACTGCCGTTGTTACTGTTACAGACCCACTAGATGTTTGTCTCTTCTCAACAGAAAGTAACGAAATGAATCAGAATATTGAAGTTTTCCCTAACCCAACTAGAGGTCAACTTACCATTTTAAATAATAGTTTAGTTGAATTGATTGCTGCTAGTATTACTGATGTCAATGGAAGGGTTATTAAATATATTGACCTTTCAGATTCATCTATGGAAACTTCATTGTCACTTGATAATTTAGCTACGGGAATGTATTTCCTTAAAATTGAATCTTTAAATGCAAGTATTATTAAACAGATTATTAAAAACTAATACTTACTAAAATACTATTTATAAATCCCTGAATGTTAAAACATTCAGGGATTTTTTTATTCTGTAATTTTTTTGTTATTATTACTACTAACTCTAAAACGATGAGTAACTTATTATCGGGATTAATCTAATTCTGATAAAAATTTACTCTATTTATACTCGATATTGAAATGATTTATATGTGTTAATGTATACATTCTGACATGTTCTATTTGTAAACGAAATCATAAAATGCTATTTTTATTAAAAAATTAATTTCAATGTTTTTGTTTGAACTAAATTAATAACCAAGAGTTTCTAATGATGATGAAAAAACATATTTTATTTTTTGTATGTTTTTTGTGCGGGACTTATTTAGTATCCTTAACAGCGCAAGAGTTTTCTGCTAATATTATCAATCACTTTGATAAATTAGTTGATAAAGGGAATCTGCTACAACAAGATGTTCAGTGGGAAATAACTAGTCAGCATATTAGCAGCACTAGCCAGATTAATCATATATATTTTAATCAAACTTTTAATGGTATCCAAATATTGAATACTTCATCAAGTTTGCATTTAAATCCTAGTGGAGATGAATTAACATCCAATATTAATTTTATAAAAGAGTGTTCAAAAAGATTTATCGGAAGTGCTACACCTTCAATTGAGGCGAAATTGGCAATTAATTTAGTTGCTATTCAATTAAATTATAAAATAACCAAGCCTTTAAAAGTTATAAAAGAACAAAATGGGAATAGTAAGGAAACAACCTTTAGCAATGGAGGGTTTTCAAGAACTAATATTAAAGCAAATTTAAAGTATTGGGAAAATGAGGATGAAGAATTAGTCTTGGTATGGGAAATAAAAATATTAGAACCTAATCTGGCGCATAGCTGGGATGTGTTAGCCGATGCTTCAACGGGAACTATTTTGAATAAGACAGATGATGTTCTTAATTGTAACTTAGTAAACCATGATGAACCCCAAGAAACACTTAACTATAATAAAAACCTTTATAATATTCCAAATTATAAGGAACCCGAGTCTTTAACTGATTGCGAGGAATGTTATGAAGTATTTGCTATGCCCTTAGAGAGTGCTTATTTCGGGAATAGAAGCGTTGTTGTAAATCCTGCAAATAATATAGCTTCTCCATTTGGTTGGCATGATACTGATGGAAATTATGGCCCAGAACATTACACGACTACAGGTAATAACGTTAATGTTTATATAGGTAATAATGAAAATATTGGCTACCAACCATTTGGTGGTGGATTATTAGAGTTTACTGAATATGAATTTGATCAAATGTTCACTATAGGCAATAGGTTCCAAAATGCATCCATTACTAACCTTTTTTATTGGGGTAATATAATTCATGATGTAGCTTATATTTATGGTTTTGATGAAGATTCTGGAAATTTTCAACAAAATAATTATAATAGAGGGGGATTAGGGGATGATTCATTAAAAATTATTGGACAATTCGAATTAGATCTATGTAATGCTGCCTATATTAATTTCGATGAGGGAGAACCTCCTATTATTAGAATGAATGTGTGTGGCACTAAGGATGGAAGTTTTGATAATTTAGTTTTAGTTCATGAATATGCTCATGGAATATCTATTAGATTGACTGGAGGAGGGCAATCTGGTAATTGTTTTTCAAATGATGAAGGTTTAGGAGAAGGAATTGCAGATTGGTATGGTTTAATGTTTACATTATCACCAAATGATGCTGGTATTACTCCTAGAGGTTATGCTACATACCTCTTCAATGATGGACCAAATGGAGATGGGATTAGACCTTTTAAATATAGTACCGACATGAGTATTAATCCATTAACTTACGATTCAATAAAAGAATATACTGCCTTGCATGAAGTTGGATCTGTATGGGGTACCATTTTGTGGGATCTCACTTGGAAATTAATAGATGAATATGGGTTTGATGAAAATATTTACAACTTTACAGGAGATATAAATCAGGATGCAGGAAATATTATGGCCTTGGCAATAGTAACTGAAGCCTTAAAATTACAAACATGCTCCCCTGGTTTTGTTAATGGGAGAGATGCTATTTTATATGCTAATCAAGCAATCTATGGAGGACTTAATAATTGTATTCTTTGGGAGGCATTTGCAAGAAGAGGCTTAGGTGAAGGAGCATATCAAGGCAGTTCTTTAGATTTTTCGGATGGCCTAGAATCCTATGATTTACCTTCTAAAATGGCAAATTTTGACTTTTTCCTAGATAATATATGTTCTAATTCTAGTATTATTTCAAACCTTAGAGGAGGATCACCATCTGGCGGAGTGTATAGTGGGATAGGTATTATTGATAACGGGAATGGTCGAACATTTTCATTCGATCCAGGTATATCTGGAATAGGAAGGCATACAATCATTTATGAGGTGCCTAATTCTCTTTGTTCTGAAGCTTCTTTTGCTGAAGCAACAATACTTGTTTCAAATGATGAAACCTTACCAGAAATTTTATGTTTTAATGATATCACTGTAACAATTCCCCTTGATGAACAATTTTACGAAATAATAGATTTTTCCAATCGTGTTCAATTTAACGATAATTGCTTTACTTCACCTACAATATCACAGCAACCTGTAGCAGGAATACCACTTGGTGTTGGTGCTATTAGCATGAATATGAAGGCAACAGATGCTGCTGGCAATGAAGTTGTTTGTACTTTTAAACTTACTGTTGAAAAAGAAGTAAAAGAGGGTGGTGTTATACTTGAAATTTATCCAAATCCAGTAGCGAGTGAGATTACTTTATCTAGTTTTAAAGAAATTGAATTCCTAAGAGCCTATATTTTTGATATTAATGGTAGATTAATAAAACAGAAACAATTTAATTACTTTGGATTTGAAAATAATTTGAATCTTGATAACCTTTCTCCAGGAATGTATTTTTTAAAAATTGAATCCGAAAAGTTTAATGTTGTTAAGAGAATAATAAAGAAATAAACAGTAGTTAGACAATTATCACAAGTTGTAATTATAAAATAAAAACTTTAAATAGTATTCAATAAAAAAGACCGTCTCTACTTTATAGGACGGTCTTCATTTATTATTGGATACCTTTTATTGGATAATTCCGCCACAACTTACTCTAGCTCCAGCAGCTCCAGAAGGTTGCGACACAAAATCATCTGCTCCTTCATGAACAATAATCGCTTTTCCTAGTATATCTTTTTTATCATCTCCACAACCTATACACCATTCATCTGTTTTCATTTCTAATCTCCCTTGCCCTTGTTCATCTACTTCAAAGTTACCAATATCACCTTTATGATAACCATTCTTATCTCCCCATTTCCCATGATCTTGAAATGTTGGATTCCAATGGCCGCCAGCAGACTTGCCATCAGGGGAGGAACAATCAGCCTTTTCATGAATGTGTATGGCATGAGTTCCCGGCGATAAACCAACAAACTTTGAAGCCAAATACACCACTCCATTCGATTCTTTTAAAATCAATGAACCCTTAGCTGTACTACCACTTTTAGATTTTAAATAAACAACAACTTGCTTATTTCCTAAATTCGATTTTTTCTTTTTTGGAGTTTCACTTTTAGTATTTGTTTGCTCCTCTGTTTTATTCACTTCATTAGTAGTCTCTTTTTTTTCTTCTTTACAAGATAAAAAGGTGACAAAAGTGAAAACAATCAGAAATAGACTTAATTTTCTCATATTATTTTTGGTTTTAGTTAGTGTTAAATGTCTTTATCTTCTTAAAAACAGACAGCTTTATTTCTTCCATTTTCACTTGATATTCTTTCCATTCAGTTTCAAAAAAGGTATTGGTTGTTGTTAATACAGTTTCTAATTGATCTTTAGCCTGAGTCATTAATGTTTCTTCCGTACTTGTTATTCCATTTGGCCTGCTTCCCGAATACCAATTTGCAGTTCCGATACGTTGCATTAATGAAATCTCTGGACTACTGGTAATACCTTGACGCTTATCTTCCTTGCCAATATATAAAGCAACGATCGAATCTATTTTTTTAACGACCTCTTTGCTTAATTTTATTTGATCTTTGAAATTCTTTTTATCTTCCTCTTGCAAATCATTCTTAAATTGTTTTGCAGTATTCTTGCTTTCTACCAGCTGTTTAACAGCATCGGCTGCAGTTTGTGTCATTTGCTCTAGCTCTTTACCTGTATCATAAGATTCGTTAATAGCTTTTGAGGAAACATTCACTCTTGGATCACTTTTAACAGTAATAATTGCTACAGACTGTTGCTCTAAATAAGACAATTCAATTCGGTAATTCCCAGGTTTTACAGAAACTCCTCCCGGTTCATTCTTTCGTTTTCTGATTTTACGGGAAGGTCTGTCTACACCAGATTCATTCATATACCAACGCCAGCGGTATATTCCTGTGCTGTCGGGGATTTTTTTCTTTAAACTTCGTATCAATCGATCACCATCATAGATTTTCATATAAAGTGAATCTTTACTTTTTCCATCCACCTTTTCTGAAGAATCATCTTCCTTCTCTGATTCGTCTTTTTCTTCTTCTTCTTCTGTAGCCTTACCTTTATCATCTTCTTTCTCTGTTGAAGTATTCTGAAAATAATACATAATTCTAGCTCCATACAATCTGTTTTCTCCATTGAAAATCGCATCTGCTCCGAAGCGGCTGCCAGTTGGTTGTTGATAGGATACATGATATGCAGTAGGAGAATCAAATACTTTGATATCGGAAGCTAAGATTTTGTTATTCTTTGCAATTGAGCGTAAAGGTTTTATATCATCAAGTACCCAGGCTGCACGCCCAAAAGTACCAATAACCAGATCGTCTTCTCGTTCCTGTATCACAAGATCCTTCACCGAAACTGTTGGAAACCCGTTTGTCCATTTTTTCCAGTTTGTTCCAGCATTCATCGAAATATATAGGCCATCATCAGTTCCCAAGAACAACAGGTTTTTTTCCTTTGGGTCTTCTACAATACATAAGGCATAACTTAGTACATCACCATTATCAACAATACGCTGCCATGATTTTCCGTAGTTTGAAGTTCTATATACATAGGGCGTAAAATTAAAACGCCTATAATCATTTGCTACTAATAGAGCTTCCCCTTTATTCTTGTTGGAAGCTTTTATCTGAACGATCCAACTTCCAGCTGGCAAACTGGATAAATTTTTGGAAACTTCTGTCCAGTTCTCACCTCCATTTTGTGTATAATGAACGCGCCCATCATCGGTACCTGCCCATAACATATTTGGTTCCAGAGGCGAAGGTTCTAATACTAGAATAGTAGTATGATTTTCAGCACCAGTTGCATCCATAGTAATTCCGCCACTTTCATCTTGCTTCTGCTTTTCAGGATCGTTAGTTGTTAGGTCTTCTGAAATGATTTTCCAAGTAAGGCCCTTGTCTGTACTTTTATGTACAAACTGACTTCCGAAGTAAATTGTACTATTATCAAATGGATCGATGTTGATAGCAGAATTCCAATTAAATCGAAGTTTTACATCGGGATCTGGATGCGTTGGACGAACTGTATAATTATTTCGAGTCTGCCAATCGTAGCGATCTACATATCCCTGCTGACTCATAGTCCAGCCATAACGGCTGTCATCTTTGTCTGGTACTACATCAAAACCATCGCCAAAAGAAATCTCCTGCCAATAATCATTTCTAATTCCTTGTGAACGCCATACATAAGCAGGACCTCTCCAACTTCCATTGTCTTGCATGCCTCCATATACATTATAGGGTATTTCATTATCTACTGCAATATGATAAAATTGTGCTACAGGAAGATTCCCAATAAAGCGCCAAGTTTTTCCTCCGTCATGGGTAATATTCATTCCTCCATCATTTCCGTCGATCATAAAATCACCATCCTCAGGATGTATCCACCAAGCATGATGATCGGGATGAACACCATTATCTACTCCATAAGCAGGCATTAGCTGTGAGAAATTTTTACCACCATCTTCTGAAACATTTACATAAGTAAAAACAGAATAAACCCTATTTTCATTTTGAGGGTCCACAAAAATGTCACTATAATAAAAAGGCCTGTTTCCAATATCGTCCTTGTCATTTACTTTCTTAAAATTAAATCCGCCGTCCTCACTTTTATACAGTGCATTTTTATTGGCTTCTATAAGCGCATAAACAATATTGGGCTTGTTATGAGCTATTGCCAAACCAATACGCCCCAGCTCCCCCTTGGGTAAACCATCTTTGTCAGTTCTTTCTTCCCAGCTATCACCACCATTATGAGTGATGAAAATTCCTGATCCTTCTCCACCAGAATTAAAAAACCATGGATCTCGTTTGTGCTCCCAAAGAGCAACTATCAATTTATTGGGATTTGAGGTATCCAAAACCATATCACCAACCCCAGTTTTATTATTTGCAAAAAGTATCTTTTTCCATGTTTTTCCACCATCACTTGTTTTAAAAACACCTCGCTCTGAATGTACCCCCCAAGGAGATCCAATAGCACCAACATATACGATGTCTGGATTAGTAGGGTCAATAATAATGCGGTGTATATGACGCGTTTTTTCAAGTCCCATTAAATCCCAATTCTTTCCTCCATCTAAAGATCGGTAAACACCATAGCCACCATTTAAACTATTTCTGGGATTTCCTTCACCTGTACCTACCCATATAACTGAGGGATTTGATTGCTGAATAGCAACAGAACCAATAGAAGCTGTAGCCTCCTCTTCAAATATTGGTTTCCACTTAATGCCACCACTTTCAGATTTCCAAAGACCACCGGAAGCCGTTCCCACATACATAATGTCGGGATTATTTAAAACTACATCGATAGCAGTTACTCTTCCAGACATTCCACCCGGACCAATATTTCTGGGCTTTAGATCTTTTAAAATATCCATTGAAAATTCTTGAGCGGAAAGTGAAATCGATATAAATACCAATATCATAGAGAATACATACTTCATATTTGGAATTGTTTTAAAAATCTAAAGATAAAAAATGAATCTAGTTTAATTGAATCTTAGCTAAAAATTAACAAAAACAAAACTATTTTAAAGATAAAGGAAATGATTTAATTGTCATCTGACTGATAATAGGTTTCAAAATAAAGCCTTTCAGTAGGTTTTCTTTAGACCTGTATCATCTTTATAAGGAACAAGCTAAGATGTCGCTCCCCTGGAGCTTATATTTTTTGCTTCCTGTATTTTTACAAAGAGTACACTCCTCTGGAGTTCGTTTTTTATAAAACTTCCTAGCTTGTAAAACCTGTAACACTTATTTAGGACAAGTATAAACAATAATTACCTTATTTAAATTAATAATAGCTCCAGAGGAGCGAAGTCTTGGTAAAAATCAATTATGATAAACGAAAAGCTCCAGAGGAGCGACATCTTAAAGAAACTGAAACCTTATCAGTATAAACTTGAAATAGCCTTTATAAGAAGTAATACACCACTAATAACCATAATACCAATCACTAATTTCCTAAAAGTGAGGCTAGTCATTTTAGTTAATAATTTTTTTCCGATGAGATTTCCTGCAGTAGCACCAATACCTAATGTGATACCGTAAATCCATAATTCAGCAGTAAGTAAGCCAAAAAAGGTATAACTACTTATTTGTGCTATCCCTAGAAAAAAAGAATTAGCTGCCTTAGTGCCTACCAGCGATTCTTTACTAATACCAGCATTGAGATAAAAAGGATTGAGGATAGGCCCCATTCCCCCAGTAAAGGTGCCAACGATAGAAACAATGAATCCTAGGGGGATAAAATGCCAAAGTTGTACCGGAAAAGAGCGTTCTTTTTTTCCGAAGCGATACTGAAAAAAAGTACTGATCAAAAATAAAGCTATAATTATTTGAAGCCAGACAATTTTCATTTCAGAAAAAAAATAGGCTGCTAAAACAGCACCCAACATAGCTGAAGGGACATAGTACCAAAATACTTTCCAAACGATGTTCTTCCAAAAAATTATAATTCGGGATGGCCGACTTATAAAAGCACCAAGATTAATTACAGGAGCTGTTTTGGTAGTGCCGATAATTAAATTTAACAATGGAATAAGCATCAAAGCACCGCCACCTCCACTTATTGTTGAAATGGAAAAAGTGATTGCTCCTGCTAAAAAAAGAATAAGGATTAGTAAGAAGTCAATATTTGAAAACACTTCGGTCATCTAGTTCTATCTAGATATTAAAGATAGCTTTCTAAACGTCACTATCCAATAAATCGGTCACAACGTGATAACGAGGATCTTCAATAGAAGTTTCAATGATGTTTTCAAACTCTGGATTTGCTTTCAGAATAATCATTTTACATTCAGGACTTAAGTGAGTCAGTTTTATATTTTTTCCTAAGGAAAGGTATTTATTGGTTACATTTTTTAAAGCCTCAATTCCTGAATGATCACCAACTTTTGATTCTATAAAATCAATTTCAATATTTTCAGGGTCATCTTTAAAATCGAATTTAGAATTGAATGTTTGGGAAGAACCAAAGAATAAAGGCCCCCAAATTTCATATACCTTAGTGCCGTTTTCTTTAATACGCTTTCTTGCACGAATCATCGTGGCATTTTGCCATGAGAACACCAAGGCAGACATGATTACACCCACTATTACCGCAATTGCCAAATCTTGCCATACTGTAATTGCAGAAACAGTGATAAGAACAATGGCATCTGCTAATGGTATTTTGTGCAATATTCTGAAACTACTCCAAGCAAATGTGCCGATAACAACCATAAACATAACACCTACTAAAGCAGCAATTGGAATCCGTTCAATAAGGGGTGCTCCAAACAATACAAAGCCTAATAAAGCTACCGCAGCAACAATTCCCGAAAGCCTACCACGACCTCCTGAGTTTACATTGATGATAGATTGACCGATCATCGCACAACCACCCATTCCTCCAAAGAGTCCGTTAAGAATATTGGCTCCACCTTGTGCAACACATTCCCGGTTTCCAGAACCACGGGTATCAGTCATATCATCGATAAGGTTTAAGGTCATTAACGATTCAATTAATCCTACAGCTGCTAGTAATACTGCTGTTGAGAGAATTAAGCCCCAATTTCCATTAAGGGTATCTAAGAATCCAAATATCTGTGCTTGGAATGTTGGTAAGGAACCTTGTAAGCCTTCACCGCCACCATCTGCTATAAATGAACCTACAGTACTGACTCCAGATCCACCTAATATTGTAATAGTTGCTACCACGATAATAGCCACCAAAGCTGCAGGTACTTTTTTGGTTACTTTCGGCAATAGATACATAATAGCCATCGTAAGTCCGACAAAGCCAAGCATAGTCCATAAGCCAGAACCTTGAAGCCATTGCTGTTCTCCATTTACAGTCTCTTTAAAAAGTCCTAATTGCGATAAAAATATAACGATAGCCAGCCCATTTACAAAACCCATCATAACAGAGTGGGGGATGAGCCTAACAAATTTCCCTAATCTAAACACTCCCGCGGCAATCTGAATTGCACCCACAAAAAGCAAAGTAATAAACAACCATTGTAAGCCTAGGTTTTCTATAGGAGTTTCCAATCCAATTCCAACTTCATTTCCCTTCTGAATTAAATGAACCATCACCACCGCCATCGCACCAGTTGCTCCCGAGATCATACCAGGTCTACCGCCAAAAACTGCGGTAACAATTCCCATCATAAATGCTCCATATAATCCAACAAGAGGATCAATGCCTGCTACAAATGCAAATGCAACGGCTTCTGGCACCAAAGCTAATGCTACTGTAAGCCCTGAAAGGATATCATTCTTAGGATTGAAAGTAAAGTTCTTGAGTAATCGTTGCATTTTAATTTATTTTAAAGCGGGCAAAGATATGTTTTTTAATATAATGAGGGATCGAAGAAGTTATAAAAAACAAATTTGACATATTAGTGATCGAAAAAAGATATAAGACCGCTTTGCTATAGGACATAAGACTAAATCAAAACCTTTAATCTAATTTTCTGGGTAGGTAGCCCATTTTTTGAAGCTCTTCTTCGGAATGGATTACTTGGTTTATACCATCTTTTATTATTATATTTTTAGTTGAAATACCTAAAACATCCCGATAATAATGATCGGTGATTACAATCCCTTTTTCTTGTTTTAAATGCTCTAGGAATTCACATATTTTATCTTTATACAAAGGATCTATCATTGAAAATGGCTCATCTAATAGTAAAAATTCTCGATCTAAATTTCCGATTAATAACACTTGGAAATAACGCAATTGCCCAATTGATAATTCCTCAACTCTTCTAGCTGCTATTTGAGCAATTAAGGGATCGTAAAAAATAGCATCTTGCTTTTCTTGACTTTGAAAATAAATTGGGATAATATCTCGAACTCTTAAATTTCTGGGTAAAAATGAATGCTGCGGTAGGTATGCTATTCTTTTCTTTGTAATTACCTCATTGGGTTTTAAAGATACGCCATTAATTCTCATATCGATTTCATTAGCTTTTAAGGCTCCAAAAATAAGCTTCAATAGGCTTGATTTTCCACAGCCATTTCTTCCGAAGATTCCCAATATCTCACCAGTTTCACAAGTAAATGAAATATTCTTCAGCACTTCTTTTTCTCCAAAAGACTTTCTTGCTTTATATAATTGAAATATCGCCAATAAAAAATGAAATTATAAATAATATGATTAAAACTATTGGTACTCCAAGTATCAAATTAATTAGAAAAACTGCTCTAAATAATTTCCATTTGCTAATACCTAAATTATAGTAGAAGTAAAATTCTTTTTTCTTTATTAAATAAAAAGTTAAAAACCCTATAAAAATGCCAATTGTAAGAAAAATTATAAAACTTGGAACCAAACCAAATATAAAAAAGGATAAAAGAGTAAACATCAAAATAAAAGGGATGATACTTTTATAAAATTGTAAATATGCTCTTATTGGCATTGTTAATTAATTTAAAGTTTGCTCAGATTTCACATAAAAATCCTCTTTGATTTTCACACTCTTTATTTCTTTTGAGAATTTCTTTGTTTTCCATTGATCAGTAGGAAAGATCCACTCTTCTTTTCCGTTGATAATAGCAATGACAGGCATATCAAAGTTTTCAATAGTATAAACATATCGAAAACTTAAGTCTTTTTCATTCACTTTATATTCCACAATTGGGATCATAGTAGTTCGTAAATATTGATCCCAAAATTCAGTTAGGTCAATACCACTTAGATCACTTAAACACTCTTCAATCTCCTTACTACTAACTGTTTGATGATAGTAAGTGCTATTTAAGTCACGTAAAATTTGCCGCCATTTCTCGTCGTTTTCAATCAATTGACGAAGGGTATGTAGAATATTAGCCCCTTTACTGTACATATCACCACTTCCTTCCTTATTCACGCCATAAGTGCCTATAATGGGACGGTCATTTCTGATACTTTTTCGGGTTCCGATAACATATTCTGAAGAGGCTTGTTTTCCAAAGTAATAATCGACATATAAATTCTCTGAATAGGCAGTAAACCCTTCATGAATCCACATATCAGCCACATCTATATGAGTAATATTGTTGGCAAACCATTCATGCCCTGATTCATGAATAATAATAAAATCAAATTTTAATCCCCAGCCAGTGCTAGATAAATCTCTACCTAAATAGCCATTTTTATAATTGTTTCCGTAGGTAATACTACTTTGATGTTCCATTCCTAAATAGGGAACTTCAACCAGTTTAAAACTATCTTCATAAAAAGGGTAGGGGCCAAACCAATGTTCAAAAGCTTCCATCATTTTTGGAGCTTGTTTGAATTGTTTTTTGGCCTTCGCTTTATTCTCTCGCAGCACATAGTAGTCCATATCTAAAATTCCTTTTTCGCCTTCATAGGTTTCTCCAAAATGAACATAATCTCCAATATTGATATTCACACCATAATTATTGATTGGGTTCAGCACTTTCCAATGCCATGTTTTGGTTTCAGAATTCTCTTCTATAGTCCTAAGCCTTCCATTAGATACAGCCACTAGATCATTCGGGATAGTAATTGAAATGTCAAGCCCATTTTCTGGTTCATCATAGTAATGATCCTTATTGGGCCACCATACACTAGCACCAATTCCTTGATTAGAAGTAGCTATAAAATGCTTGCCATTGGAATCTGTACTCCAAGAAAATCCACCATCCCAAGGAGCACGAATCGCTTCTCTAGGCTTCCCATAAAAATAAACTGTTAGATCATACTCTTTTCCTTTTTCCTGAGGTTTTTGAAGTTGAATAAAATGTGCATTTCCTTCCGAGGTAAAAGTGAGTTCTTTTCCGTTTTGAATAATTTTTTCAATTATCATTGGAGGCTGCAAGTCAATTTGCATTGAATTATGTTCCTCCAAAACAATATATCGAATCGTATTGTTTCCTGAAATAAATCTTTCATCCGGATCCACTTCTACTTGTAAATCGTAATGAGTTAAGTCCCACCAAGCACGTTCTAGAGTTATGCTTCCACGTAATGTGTCTTGTCTGCTGAAGCTTTGTGAGTAAAGATTTATGTTTATTAATAATATAAAGAACACCCCCCAAGCCCCCCTCAAGGGGGGAATAAAACATTGATAATTAATTTTCATTTATTAATGTATTTGATTAAAGTAATCATTTGATAATTTTATTCGGAAAAACAATAAGGCTTTCATGACCGTTTTCACCAACTGCTGCAAGACCAAAGAAAAAATTGTCGATTACAATTCCTTCTAAAGTAAATTCTGAAACATCACCGACATACCTACTATTGTCCCAGGTAGGGGAAGTAGTATCTCGCCAATATAGTTTATATCCTTTAGCTCCCTCAACTTTGTCCCATTTAAGTTTTGCTGAAGATTCCACAATTCCACCAATACCAACCAGATTGGGTGAAGGTGGTGCCCATGCAAGATTTGCAATAGTTATTGCATTGACTGCTGTAAGTTTTGCAGCATACTCAAAGTTTACATGTTCTAGTTTATCGCCATACTCTATACCATTTTCAGTTCTTATATCCTGATGTTGTTGAGTGTAATTTTCATGGGCCTCCATAATCCGAATACCTGTAAACCCAACATCATTAAAAGGTCTGTGATGTCCACCACGACCAAATCGATCCAAACGATAAATCATCATGGGATTCATTTCAGGCATATACGTTTTAGTTGTTTTATAGGTATATCTAGCTAGTTGTCTCGAAATCCCATCAACTTCTCCACCATAAAAGCGTCTTGATTTTCTTTCTTCCTCCGTTTCAGTAGGAGGAACAGGTTCGCTAAAAATTCTAAAATCCCGATTGCTAATAACTCCATCAACTCCTTTGATATTGCCAATCATATCATTATTTAAAACCCCAATAATATCCCATTCATTATCCAAGGCATACTGAGCAAAACCCTTACCACCATAAAGACCTTGTTCCTCACCACTTAATCCAAGATAAACGATACTGCTTTCGAATGTATATTTTGAAAGTACACGGGCAGCCTCTAAAGTACCTGCCATTCCGCTAGCATTATCGTTAGCACCAGGAGAATCTGAAGTAAAATTATTTGGATCACTAACCCGAGAATCAATATCACCACTCATAATTATATACCTATTTGGATACTTAGTTCCTCGTTGAATCGCTACTACATTTACCACCCAAACATCTTTTGTGATTCGTTGATTGTCACCCTTTTTAATTAGATTCTTTTGAAAAAACACCTCCAAGCAATCATCACACGATCTTGATGTACTCTCGAACTCACTTTTAATCCATCGTCTTGCAGCTCCAATTCCTCTGGTTTTAGAAAGCGTATCACTTAGTGTATGCCTCGTACCAAAGTTTGCTAATTTGGCGATATCTTTCTCAATCCTATTTGCAGAAACCGAATTGATAATATCATAAATACTAGAATCGGTTTGAGCGATTACTATGTTTGAAATAGACGATGCAAATAATAATACTAAACTTATTAAGTTTTTAATATTTGACATTTTGAAAGATTCCTTATATAATGAAATGATTTTATTCATAATAGAACGATTGGATTTTGAATTTTATTTTTTGGAATTTTCCTTAGTTGGTTCTCCTACAACAGCTAATTTACTCCCCTCCGGACTTACAGCCAAACGAGTGATGTCTTTAATAT
>Ga0164313_10001188_pt1 | contig 22834 bp, 31 predicted proteins | sample GuaBasSedimGuay4_FD_113735 | JGI IMG/M metagenome (GOLD analysis project Ga0164313, IMG submission 113735) | Subseafloor sediment microbial communities from Guaymas Basin, Gulf of California, Mexico - Guay4, Core 4569-4, 0-3 cm | ecosystem: Environmental > Aquatic > Marine > Hydrothermal vents... | reverse complement strand
TATCTGTACAAAGGGGGTTGGATAACCTGACGACAACAGCCAACTCCACGATTATAAGTTCAGTTGATTTAGGGGAATCATATAGCCTCACTTATGCGAGAGGTCAAACACTGGACACGTTAATGGAGGAATCACTTGTAAACGACATGTTGACGACTGCAACAACGTTACTCATATACTTAGACTTCCCGAACGTAACGAACTGGGCGGAATGGCAAGTAATATCTATATCAGGAGCTACTGTTCAAAGTTTCGCGGGCGATAGTATAGGGGAAACTTATAAGGATGTTATCATTACCTCAGTTACTGAAAATGAATCGTTCTTAAAAGTAAACCTAACCAAATACAGCGCTTCTGGTTTAAACTCTAACATGATGCGAGGCGCCAGATTATTTGATAACGTAACCGTAAGGCTGAGCGGGTATACTGCGGGGGATATCAACTATAAAGGGTATGTGATTGAACACCCTGACCTATCAGTGCAGAGAGGTTGGGAAACAGCCACAGCGGCTATAACTGCTATAGCTATTTCCAGTGTATTGACAACCGACACTTTCCTATCCTCCGGGGGACATGTACAATCTTGGCAGACTACGAATTCAACAAATAATGATTATCAAGAATTCTCATTTGTCTATCGGTTTGATTCGCAAACTCAGATTTCAGTTATAAAAGATGAGGCTGTATATACATCAACCGTATCCTGGGAAGTTATAGGAGCTACCGGCACTACGCCAGTAACTGGCGGTATACCGGATTATTATTTCAGAATGAGAACTATACATCAATAATCATAATTTACAAAAGGAAATTAATTATGTTACCTTTACCACAAAGTACAGCCTCAACGGTCATAGTAGGTCCCATAGTTGAAGCGGACGGTTTAACGCCTGTTACAGCTTCAAAACAGTTTAGGATATCAAAAAACGGCGGAGCGTACGGAAATACAACAAACATGACAGTATATAGGGAGAACGGTGAGCACGCTCTTATCCTGTCAACGTCTGACTTAAATACACTGGGTAGGATACGTATAAGTTATTGGACTTCCCCTAACGGGACAAGCCCTTTACATGTATTCCATGACTTTCAGGTTATGACTTTAAACGCTTATAACGCGTACTACGGCGCGGATGGAGTAGGTAAGATTAAATTAGAACAATTATCCGCTATCAGCAATACGTCAAGTGAGGCGGCTTTCGAAGCTAAAAATACAGTACTCGGTATAGGCTTTAACTGTGAAGGTAAAGGATCCGCTCAACCGGGTATGCAGGTATCTAATATAGATAGTGGCGGCGTAGGTCTTGGGATAGTATCCGGTAATATCGCTTTAAAAATTTCACCCGGTATATCCGCCGACAGTCACGGTATACAAGTACTGTCCCCCAACGGGAACGCTATTAAAGCCGAAGCTACAGGCGGCGCTTATTCAGGTATTGTGGCGAGAGGTCAGGGAGTCGGTAAAGATATTGACGCGGCGGAACTCGCAGAACTCGCAGCGGAACATGACACTTTATTCGCTGAACACTTTACACTTGTAGTAAATCAACAAGATTTATCAACCGAACATGACACCCTACAAGATCAACACGCAGATATCATAACAGCTATAGGAACAAGCACTGGAGACTTAAATGATAGTACAGTTAATAAACAGATAATAGCCAAAGCCTTCAGATCAGAGGATGTCAGCTCTACCCCAGCGGTAGCCGGTTCCAATTTTGAATCTATTGACACTGAGCTACAAAAAATTATAGATAAATTACCGAGCGGTACTTTATCCGATTTCAATCTGTCAAGTGTAGTAGATGGCATAACCGTGGATATGATTCTACAATTATCTATGGCTATGATGGATGGCCGTATCCGTAAAGATACGCCTAATGTGGGTGACCTAACCTTTTACAAAAGGGACAACACATCTATTTTGACCATTACCAGATCTACTGAAACAGAACGTTCAAGAGTTGTAATTCCTTAACGAGGGGTATTAATGCCGAATATAAATAATATAGCTCTTTACGGTCAAACAATACCTTTACGGATGGGGTTAATAGCCTCATTTGGTTATTTTGATTTCGTCGGTCAACCTGACGATTCTATACCTAACCATGTTGAAAGAGCTTTAAATCTATTAGTAGAGCAGTTTACAGATAGGGAACAGCTTAAAGCCGCTGCCGCTATATTTGTAAAGGAAACTCAGAATATAGAAGATGTTCTCAGTACTTTAAAACTTCTAAAAGATTTGGATACACAGACAGGGGACCAGCTTGACATGATAGGGGAGCTTGTAGGTGAGGAGCGTAATTTTAGAACAGACGATAATTATAGAGAAGCTATACGATTACGGATTTTCGTCAATAAGTCAAGCGGGGAACCTGAAACAATTATAGAAGCTTTCCAAGCTATAATGAATCCGACGGAGATGCACTTAAGAGAAATAGGTAACGCTACTTTATTAATAAATTTTAAATCAGTTTTCACTCCCCCCTCAGATTTACGGGAAAGGATTGAATTAATCGCTTCTTCAGGCGTTAAGATTATCCTCACTTGGTCAATTGATGACGACCCGGATTTCGCTTTTGATGGTGAAGGCGGTTATCCTCCGGAGGCTAATACGCTGGGGTTCGGTGAAACGGGTGTAGGTAATGTACTTGAAGGCGGACGTTTCGTTGAGTTAATAACTTAATTTACAAATAATAATTTTCATAGGAGATAAGAATATGGGACTAATTTTTCCAGACCCACCCGCAGACTTGCCGGAATTCGCGAGGACAGATCAGATAGACCCAACAACAGGGGAAAATAATGTTGTAGAAGCTTCGGCCACTCAAAAACTTTTCGGATGGATTCCTTTCCGTAAACGGCCTGAACGTAACGTAATGAACTGGCTGCATAGGTTGACTTATGAACAGCAAAATTATGTTGTAAATTCTCTATTCCCTTCCCTTGACGGATGGGCAGACTCAGCTCAGAACGCTATAAATTCTTTAAGTATTCAAGTGGGTGATTTACAGAGTCAAATGTCGGCCGTAATATCCGGTTCCATTGTCGGTACTGTATCCGCTTCATTGAAGTTAAATCCGCAATTTATAGGGCGCGGTTGGTCAGGTCTCATTGCTGGCAGTGCTGGAACTATTCGGGGACCTATCGACGTAGGCGGTGTGAGTGATTTATCTCATTACTTGGATTTTGACATGTCTTACGTCAGGTATAGAGATATTCTTTTATTAACTTTTCCCGACCCGTTTTTAATAGGAACAGCTAACGCCGGACAACTTGACGGGTGCGTACTTGAGATTTTAGCTCAACCCGCCAATTGGGATCTACCTAATGAACAACACGCGAATATTAGATGCCAACAATTTAACGGTGAGATTAACGGTAGGGTAATCGCCGGTAATGGAAACGCCTGGGATATAAAGACCGCCGACTCCACTGGGGCGGCTGTTCAGAATTATTGTACTGATTGGATATTCCAACACAGTATATCAGCTTCTGGGATAATGGGACAGACTATTACTCTCAAAAGTAAAACAGATTTAGGCTGGCCTACCTAATGTCAACAGCCTTACGGCTGCCTCCGGGAGTGTCTGCCTGTTGTCAAGGACAGGCTTTCGCTCCTTATTTATTTGAAACGCAATACAAACGCAATACTAACGCATGGCGTATACGTATATAACTACCTTCATATATAATAGAACAGTGTTTATTTTACTCAAGAATACAGGTTTTAAGCTGTAAGTGTATGATTTATAGTTATATATATTATTATTTGTAAATTTTTATTATTAGTATAGGTATACACCCCATGCGTGAAGGCGCATAATTATTGCGTTATTATATCTTTTTTATTGCTTTTATTCTGGAACAGTGTTATATTTAAGTAGTAGTCAATAATTAACATTTTTTAGGAGGTCACGTTGAAGGCTGAAATTTTAAAACTCGCAGGTACATTAAAATTCCCGGATCAATATAATATACAGTTAGATCATTACTATACGTCGTCCGTAGTAGGCATAGATAAAGCTGAGAAGTTGCTACAAGTTTTCACCGAATCTAACGATATAAAACAGGTTAGGCATATTATACGTTTTTCAGATGTTGAAATTTTCATGAAACGTTCATATTAATACTAATTAAGAAGGAGATTTTTAAGAATGATACCTTTCACAGCTACAATAAGAACTAAACTCGATACAGTGTCCGTATTCACAATACACGCCACAAGCCACAGGAAGGCTATGGAGGAAATGTATAAGCATGTCTCATTGTCATCTACTATAAATACTGTATCCTTCAGCCTGAAGAGAGACAGGCAGAATTATCTTACAGCCGTTTCCCAGCGCGTAAAAACTACGCGTTTAAAAAATTTTAAAAAAGTAGGCGCTGTAAGTTGTTAGTTTTAAACGATTTAGATGGACGGAAAATAAAAATATAAAAAAAGTATTGCGTTTAAAGATTACATTTATTATTTTATTTAGGTATTAAGTGACAGAACAACACTTTAAAAAATGAAGGGAATTATTATGTATTTCAAAAATAAACTGGTTAACATTAAAGTTGAGAAAACGGAGGTTCTTGAAAACGGGGGCTCTTGTGTTTATTATTGTGTATATCGTAGAATTGTTGATAAATTTTCTTTCACGGATCATGAGGAAATTTTCAGAGTGTCCGCGCGTCCTGAGAGTTTGGGTAGGTTATTACAGTATATAGCTAATAATGATAATAACGGTACAGTATTGTTCTCAACCACGTTTACAGGTAATATTAAAACTATAATTGTAAACTATTTTAAAAATAAAATAATTGTAGTAGATATAGATTTCGTTTAAATAATTAGTTGATAGAACACAACTTTAAAAAATGAGGGGAGCTCTTATGAGCCGTACAAAAATCCACAATTTAAAAGATTTCCAAAAATCAAATTTAAACTGGGATGTTGAAAAACGTCCTATCTACGATTCTAAAGGTAAAGTATTACCAATTAAAGGTACTTTTAGAACAGACAATAATGATTTCCTGGGTGTAGTTACTAATAACTACAGAGTAATTCAGAACAGGGAGATTTTTAATTTCATTGACCGTTTACAGGAAAACGGTTTAAACATGGAATGTTTAAGATCGGATAGTTTCCAGGGCGGGCGCTCTGTTTTTGCTGAATTCGATTTAAAAGACTTCTCTCTTGATGTCGGAAACGTCGGTGATATTGTAAATACTTCTTTAATAGTCCGCGCCATGCACGACGGTAGCGGGTCTTTTTCGTTAGGTCTTAATACTAAACGTTTAATATGTACTAACGGTATGACATTACCTACAAAACATTCTATTGATTATGTCAGGCATACACAAAATGCCCCCTTAAAGATAGAGGGAATGTATGATACCGTAGGCCTGTTAAGTTCTGAGATAAAAAACTTTTTCGCCCTTCTTAATTCACTCGCTAAAATAAAATTATCTGTTCCTGTTGTCGGTAAAATAGTTAATAATATTTTTCAAAATGATGAGGGCATTATGTCGAATGTGGCTGAGAATAAAGCTCTAACTATTCTTAATAATTTTGAAACTAATGACGATAACACTTTTAAGAAACAGTCTGGGACCGCGTACGCATTACTAAATGCTGTTACAAATTATACAGACCATTCTGTCAATTACCGTCCCTCAAATAATGAAACAGCACAACAGGGAGCCTTAAGGGGAATGTTGTTTGGGACAGGTGAAGTTTTAAAAATGAAAGCTCTGTACGAAATTACAAAAATTATTACTTCGGAAATGCCGTCCGCTAAATTACCTATAAAATCTTTGAAAGGTATTTTATAATGCATTTAATATCTAAAGACTATACTAAAAAATGCACTGAGGAAATGTCATTTATGTGGATGTTGTATTCCTCTATCTCTGAAGTACCGAAATTTGAGGCATATACTGTACTGAATGAATTCTTTTCCCGCGCTTTCGGCGTGTTCTTAAATGATAGTGATTTGGATGTAAATTTGATAAAGAGAATACGCGTAAAGCTTTTAGAGAATTCCGGGATTAATAAACCTATCTTAAAACAGTCCACCATATGGAATAGAATTGAAAAGAGTATAATTTTTGAGGATTAATTTTACAACTAACTAAATTCATGTACTAATTTTTTGGAGGTATGATATGGCCGTAAAGATTAAGAAGAAAACAGTGGTAAAAAAACCAGTTAAGGATCCCGCTGAGAAGATCAATAAGGTTACGGAAAAAGCTATTAAAAAAGCTATTAAAAAAGACATCAAGGAACCTATTGACAAAACGGAAACTGAGGAGCTTACAGGTAAAAAAGCTCAAAGAAAGTATGTAACTGATTTGATTACCGCACAGATACACACAGATACTAATATCTCTAAATTGACTGAAAAGAAGTTCCCAGAACTTGGGGAGTATAAACCAGGCAAGGTTTCAGGAGTACGCTGGCATATAAATAACGGTACTAACTGTTTTGTACCTAAACAGGAAATACCTTACGAAAGAATCGTAATAGTAGATGACTTACCTGTACCAGCTTCTACAGTACCGAGAAAGCCGAAAAAACCGTCAGTAAAAAAGAGCCCTATTAAAAAGGCTTTAAAGGCGAAATATGATATAGGAAGCACGCCTGAAAGTAAAGAGGAGAAAAAAGAAGAGGCTCCTATTGAAAAAGTTAAAAAGCTGAAAAAAATTAAAAAATAATTTCAATAATTTAGGGTACTTAAATAAGTACCCTAAATATAAAAGGATTTAATTTACTTATGAGAATACTGGCTAAACATCAACGTACGGCGTTTTACTATAGTAAAACCGTTTCTCACCCAGCGTATTTCCTCGATATGCGTTTAGGTAAGGCACGTTTAACTATCTTCGACATACTTAGTAATAATACTTTACCGGCGTTAATTGTGGGGCCTTACTCAGCTCTGTACGGATGGAAACAGGAATTAATTAACACCTTTAACGTAGATAAAAATGATATACATTTGATACATGGAACAAAGAAACAACGACAGGAAAGCCTATTTAATCAAAGCCCTTTCCAACTTGTCAATAGGGAAAACCATTTATCGTTTCCAGAAATTGTAAATAAAAAATTTAAGTCTGTAGTGTATGATGAATCTACGAGTTTAAAAAATCCAACGACAAAAATGTCGCAACATTACACAAAGGGATATAGAGACGTTGACAGGCGGTATATATTAACTGGTACACCTATGCCGGAAAGTGAACTTGATATTTTCCAACAATTAAAATTTCTTGATCCTAAAATTTTAGGATTTAAAGATTACTGGCATTTTAGACATGAATTATTTATAAAATATGATGCACATAGTTATTGTATATCGGAAACAGGTTTGAAATTCTTGACGGATAGGGTAAGTAAATTTTGTATTACTATCTCCCAAGCTGACGCCGGTCTATATAATAAAGTTGTTTATGAGAGAAGGGTGTTCAGACTATCAAATAAGACAATGAAGGCTTATAAAAATTTATGTAAGAATTTTGTTTTACAGTATGATAATATTATGGTAGCTACTGATTACAATGTAAGTAAATATTCCCTATTACGTCAATTATGTTCAGGCTTTATACTTAATAAGTCAGTGTATGGAGATACTATTAAACCTATTGACGGCACAAAACTTGAAGTTTTAAAAGACCTCTTATTAGGTGAATTAAAAAATAGTAAGATTATTATATGGGCTGTGCATACTTTCGAGCTTCATCATATAGGGTTATTACTTGACAGATTAAAAATAAAAAGTGGTATGATAAGCGGAACCGTAAGTATAAATGAGAGGGATTCTTTAATAAATAATTTCCAGGGTAATAAAATACAGGTTCTCTATTGTCAACCTGAATGTTTAAAGTACGGAGCTACTATTAATAAAGCTGACGTTACGGTATATTTCAGCTCCCCTCTCGGGTTGGAAACACGTTTACAGACTGAGAAAAGGATGAATAATCCGTACGTGGCTGAAGTCGATTTGATCATAGACTTAACGGCTGAGGATACTATAGAAGAGGTCATAGTTGATTCCATCATAAGAAAAGAGAGTAAACAGGAAACTCTACTGAGCATGTCAAAACATATTAGAGGAAAGGCCGTATAATGTCTACGAGAAAACGTTTAAAGGATCCGGAGGAAATTAAGAAACATGTAGGCAAGGCTTCTTTATTCCTACAAGGTGAGTTCAACCTTACACGCGCTGGTGTACCCAGGATTATAGTAAAAACTAAAACATGTACTTACTCTATAGTTTATTTAGCACGTGCCGACAAATGGAAACTTTTCTACCCGTTTCCAGGAGAGCCGTTAAGTCAGAAAAAGAAATACTTTGAATCTTTACAGTATGTGAAAACTTTTTTGGAGGATAATCGTGATTCCTAAAAACGAATTATTCGTGGATACCGGCATACATACCGGATATGCACTATTCAACGGAACAGTAAACCCGTTAACAGGTATAATAAATCATGAGGCCGCTTTACGTAAGACAAAAGAGAATTATATAAGATTCGCCGGGGAAACATTTTCAAACTTGCTTGACAGTCTCACTCCAGCGCATGTAACACTTGAGGAGCCTGAACTTTGGAGCGGTTCCCTTAAGAGTCAAGTAGCCGGTGAGACAGGCGCTTTGTTTCACCTCCAGACTTGTGTTATTACTTACGCGGATAGATGTGCTATAAAAAATATACCTTTTACTCTCGTATCCCCTGGGGCTTGGAAAGGTCAATTAACGAAAGAAGCGACAGACTATAGGATTAAATTGATAAGTGGTAAAGTGTACGATAATGAACACATAGCCGATTCTGTAGCTATGGGATTGAGAAGGGATAATGATTTATGGATGTTAAGACGCCCGTTAGAAAAGTACGAAAAGTAAAGAGGAAGATATCCAAAGTAAAGCGTGTAGAGAAACCTGATTTAACAATGGGGCGTATAATAGAAGAGCGTTGCCCTGAAAATTGCGGCTGTAAATTAGCTACTAATTATAGATATTATTGGTGTTCTTCTATAACTTGTGATTATTGGAGGGAAGGAAAATGAGCGATAGATTACCAAACTTTATTAGAGACATCCGTGAGTGTGATGACTGCCTACTGCATACTACCCGTAAAGCCGGCAGACGTCCGCTTATAGGTGCGGGAAGTTACCCCGCCGATATACTTTTTTTAGGCGGGACTATTACTGAAGTTCAAGAAACTACTGGGAAAATTTTACAAAGTTTTGATAGTAAGTATATACATAACCTTGTAGAACGTGCGGCGATTAAAGTAGCTGTTGAGGAGCCTGATATCTTTATTTCTAATATGGTTTTTTGTCGCGCTACTGATGAGAAAGCCGGCTCAACAAGACCGCCAAAGTCTAAAGAGATTATATCATGTAGTAAACATTTTGCCAGATTAATGGAGTTTGTAAAGCCTAAATATGTTTTTTTCTTTACGAAAGAAGTTGAGAGACACTATAAAAATGAATTTAAAGATTACGGTAATCTGTTAAGGCCTTCCTATATCATACGGAGTGGTGGTAATAGTAGCCCTGATTTTCCTACACAATTACAGAAAGTATGCGAGGTTTTGGAATGGCTAAAAAAAAGATAGTTAAGAAAAAGAAAACGTTATCCAAGAGAGTGCCGGTAAAAAAGATTAAAAGAAAGGTTACGGCGTTAGTAAAGGACATGACAAATGAGTCATATTCTTTACAGAAGAACGGTATTACACAATCTTTAATGTCGTACTATATGAAATGTAAAAGGCTATTTCTGTTTAAAATTAACAAATGGGAATCTGAGGGCTACAACCATACTACAAGTTTCGGGAGTCTTGTTCACGATATTCTCGCGTTTCTTTATAAGGGGGCTTATAACGAGATAGTAGTATTAAAAAAAGAGTCTATAGCCGATTGTTTGAATTATCTCATAGATTTGTATGAGCATGAACAGGAGGACGCTGGAAAGCTTGACGGTATCGACTTACAGGAATGGGAATGGGAGAAGGCTGTTACTTCCACAGTGCTTGAGGCGTATATAAAATACTACCCGGAGGATTTTAAAGATAAGAAATTCACAGAAGTAGAAACAGAGCTTGTATGTGATCTATTTGACACACCTATAAAAATTAAGCTTGACGGTAAGTATGAAATTAAAGGCGGTAAAAACTGGCTTATGGAGCATAAAACCAAAAGCAGGATAACAGAAAATACAATGATGAAACGCCTCTCCTTTGATTTCCAGAATTTAACATACTTGACCGTATGCGAAAAAATCTTTAAGCAGAAAATAGACGGTGTTTTATATAACATAATACGTAAACCAGGCATAAGAAAGAGAGTGAATGAAAATTTAGTAGATTATAAAATAAGGTTAGAAGAAGACCTGAAAAAACGTCCTGATTTTTATTTTATGAGGTATGAGATCCCTTACACGGATAAAGATAAAAGTAATTATATTTGCGAGCTTCAATCAGTCCTGTCCGACATAGGGGAAATGGGACCAGAAAAAAGCAGTGATGATTTTTACAAGAATCCGTACGCTTGCGAGTCACCTTTCCCGTGCAACTTCCTTGACGCTTGCGCCAGCGGTAAGATGTCCGGATACAACAAAAGAAAATTATTATTCCCTGAACTATCGACCTTAAACGAAGTGGAGAAATAATGGCAGTTATAAAAAAGATGGAAAAGAACACGGAGACAGTGCCAAAAAAGAAGGCTGTTAAAAAATCCATATCTATGCGTACAAAGAAAAAAATGTCTAAAGTAAAGCACGTACCCAGCCAGAGTTTAGGTGATTACCCTATACTTATTCACGGCCCTTACGGAAGCGGTAAAACTACGCTGGCGAACATGATGGGTAAGGTTTACAATTTAATGTTTGAACCGAATGATAGTTACGCATATGTAATGGATAATGTAAAATGTTGGGAAGACTTCAAAGATTTAAAAGAGGAATTCCTGCAAGGTAATCATGATTTTACCACTCTGTCAATTGACAATGTGCAAGTGGCTTATGACCTGGCTATGGAATACGCTGGTAAGAAATATGGATTCGAGCACCCGGGCGGTATGAACGATTACGGAGCAAGCTGGAACAAGGTTAAGAAGGTATTTATCCCTCTTGTAAGAGAGTTAATGATGAGTGATTACGGGTTCCTTGCCTTATGTCATACCGATGAAAAAGAGCTTACAACTATAAGCGGTAAGAAATATAACGCCTTGGCGCCTGACCTGCCTAAACAAGCGTATCAATTCTTGTGTGCGCAGGTCCCAAACATTTTTTATTATCATTTTGTAAACGGCGAAAGGTGGCTCCAAATAATAGGCGATGAGCATATTATAGCCAAAAATAGGATGAAAGGCCATTTCATGACGCCGTCAGGTGAGCCCGTACACAAAATACCAATGGGTGGAAGTGAAGAGGAGGCGTGTGAGAATTTAATTAATGCGTTCAATAATTTACAAGAATTACCGTATAATACAACCTTCGTACAGAAAGGGGCAAGTAAGTTTAAAAAATCGTTAAAGAAAAAAGTTCTAAAAAAATCGTAATAAAATTTTCACCAATTAATTAAAATGTTACTTTACAAATGCGAAAGGATTTACCATGTCTTTTAAAGATCGCTTAGCGGGTATGCAGCAAAGTTATAATGATTCACAATCACAGTATGATTCAATGTTCGGCGGGGTTAAGATAGCTCCAGGGAATTACATAGCGCAATTACAGAAAGCTGTAATTGTCGAAAGTAAGACTTCACAGAAGCTTATGATTAAACGTGAGCATATTATTACAGATGGAGAATTTCAGGGACACGTTGTCTATGATTATATGCATCTTGAATCTCCAATGGGATTTACTTTTACACGTAAATGGATTGAGCAAATGGGATATGAAGCTCCGGACGATCCTGCGGAACTTGAAGACCTTGTGGAAGCTATTTCAGATGAAGGCGCGGCCGTCAAGGTGAATGTAAAACATTCCGGTGACTTCGTAAATGTCAGTGTTGTGGAATTACTTGACGGGCCAGCCGATGCGGGAACCGCTGAAACTACCGGGACTACTGAAACCACTGAAACTGCTCCAGTCGAAAAAGCCAAGGAAGAAACCGAGGAAGAAGTCAAGGAAGAAGACCCACTCAATCTTTCTTTACTCGCTTTCTGTGAAGCTCAGGATATAGAAGTAGAGGAAGACGATACAAACGAAATTCTGGCAGAACGTATTTCAGCCTATGACTGGCCTGAGAAAGAGTTGACAGTGGATGAAGTGAAGATGTTCAAATCCGCAAACATTGAACACGCTATACAGAAACCCAAACCTACCGCCAAAAAAAAAACGGTAAAAAAGAAAGTAGCTAAAAAAAGATAAGAAGCTATCCACTTATAAACCGTAAACCGGAAAGAGATCGACCGCCTTTCCCCAGCGATTGGCGGTCGTTTTTACAAATGATAAATAAAATTAAAAAAATTAAAGTGAGTAGCTTCGACGTAGAAACTGACGGTTTGTATCCATATCACGGGAATAAGATTTTCTCATATTGTATTGGATGGCCTGTACTTGACAATTTAGGTAATCCTATAGATTGTAGAGTAGAGGTCAGACGTCTTGACAATATAGATTCTGAAATCAATAAGGAAAACTGGAAATATCTACAAGATTATTTTAAAAATATCTCTATTGTAAAGATAGCTCATAACTTTAAATTTGAGCTTGCAATGTTGAAAATGAACGGTGTACATGTACCTGATGAAACGGTCTGGCATGATACTATGATAATGTCGCAAGTGTTGAGGAACCTGGCTCCCTCTCACGCTTTAGATTACCTATGTTGGGAGTTGTGCGGATACTCAAGAGAGCTTGACAAAAAGGTGAAATTAGCGGCGAAAGCTTCTGGGGATAAATACAACTTAGTAAATGTAAATTTAATGACTGAGTACCAGACAGCGGACGGGGAAAGACCTATTTTATTATACTACACTTTCATTAAAGAGTTTATGAAAGATAGTAGAAGGTACGCCGATTACCTGAACGAAATTGAAGTTGTGAAAGTCACACAATGGGAGGAGTCTAACGGTATATATCTATCCTATCCGAATATTGATAAACTTGTTTTGTGGATGGAGTCTGAGCTTGACAAAGTACAAAGAGAATCTTACGACCTTCTAAAAGAATATGTAAATCTTAACAGTGATGAACAGGTAAGGCGGATTCTCTTTCGTAAATATAAAATGCCTGTCTTAAAATTTACCGATAGTGATACGCCTAAACCGTCAACAGATAAAGACACTTTATTCACCTTACGGGAAAAATATGACCATCCTATTTTAGATTTAATATTAAAACAGAGATCTTACACCAAAGGTTTGGCTACTATCAAAGGGTATTTAAGACATGCTAAGGGTAAAGATCATATAAACCCTAATATAAATTCTAACGCTGCCCGGACAAGTCGCAAAACGTCAAACAGGCCCAACATGCAGAATGTAAGCGCTGACGCTGGTCCGAAAAACCCGTTTCCTGTTCCGTTAAGGAAATGTTTTAGAGCTCAAAAAGGTAGTGTATTATTGCCTGTAGATTATGATGGTATTGAGATGCGCCTCATAGTTAACAATACGGGAGAACCTGAATTATTAAACTTAATGAAGAGTGATCCGGCCGCTGACATACATTATAAAACTGTTGAGTGTTTTTTAATGGATGGAGTATTCGCCCGGATAGGCGATCCAATTTACAAATCGGGAATACAACAAGCCAGGGAATTAAAAGAAACCGACCTTAAGAAATTTAAAACACACAGGAAAGCTTATAAAGGTATCGGCTTCTGTATAGCGTATGGCGGCGGTCTTGACAAAGTAGCGGTAACTTTACAAAAGACGGTGGATGAAATAAAACAGGGAGACTCTAATTATAGATACAGATTTTCACGTATAGCCGGTTTCACGCAAGATGTGATTGAACGCGTAAGAAGGGACGGTTTCATTACTACCTCTTTCGGCCGTAAATTATATGTACAAAAAGATAAACCTTATATCGGCGCTAATTATGAAATACAAGGGACAGCGGCTGGAATACTTAAACGCGCACAGGTCAAGGTATATGATTATCTTAAAACCAATAAATATTTATCAGATATAAAAATGATTCTTGACGTACATGACGAAATAATCTTTCAATACCCAAGATCTTTACTACCTTACAAAGACGAGATTCTACCAGAGATATCCTTACTCATGATTGACATGCCGGAAATAGAAATTCCATTACGAGTTTCCTGGTCTATATCGACAACGAATTGGAATGATAAAAAAGACTTAAAGGTTATTTATGCATAGAATACGGGTTAAAATAGAAGGTGAAATTATTATACAGGAGTATGAATTCGATACTATAGAAATTATTTTCACCGTAGACCTTATAGTATTTATACGTAAAGACATAAGATTATCTTTACCGTTTAATCGTGCACAGTCAATCAAAGAAATAGTGGATATGAATACAGGGGAGATATGGCACAACTTCGATGAATGTTTCAGACACTTCCAAAACCTCGAAAGCAGTGAGAAACCTCACCCCAGCGAACGGGCGCGGAAAGTTCGAAAAGTAAAGCGTAAGAAAATTAATAAGGTTAAAGCTGACACCGTTAAGCGGGATAGGGTTGAACGTTTACGGAAGGCGAAAAAAGAAAATGAAGGTTTTGGCCTCAAGTATGTTTTTAAATCCGGGCGTTTCGCTGGAATGTCCGTACGTATTGTGATTAATTCCGATCTACGTTATATAGAAAATATTATTTCCGGAAAAATGGGATTTAAGTTTAAATTAAATAAAGAAGCTTTTAATTATTTTGCATCTGCCCGGAAAGAGTATTACGATAACCTTGACAGATTAGATAGGGAAAGAGAAGCCCGAAGAAAACGGGATAAAAAAGAACAGGAGGAAGCGGAAAGGAATAGGAGGAATAGCACGTTCAATACAGGTACTGGCGGTTGGCCGTATGAAGGTTATTCTGACGGTAGTTACTGGAAGGACTTGTTTAGAGGGCACGACTCAGGCAGCGACAGAGAATCGTTTGATTTTTTCGGTAGGAGTGCCGGACGTCAACAAAAACAACAACGATCAAACTATAATTCAGGGCGTAGTTCCAGATTCTTTACAACTATCGGAAGTCAAGAAAGAATTCACGGTACTGTTTTAGGTTTTATAGGTAAAGTTCAAAAGTCGGAAATAAAAAAACTATGGAGAAGATCGGCATTAAAATGGCATCCTGATAAATGGGAGAACGGTACGACAAAAGAGAAGGAAACCGCGCATAATAAAATGGTGGAAGTAAACGGAGCTTACGATTATTTTAAGAAAAGATATAGTCTATGAAAATTAAGCCTGTTTAATCGTTTAAATAGGTGTCTATTTTTAATTTCGAGACACTTTATTGAATAATACATCATTGAAAATTTTAAAAGGTTGGAAGATACTTAGAATGCGTAAGATAAGAAAAGTGAAACGAGGGGAGAGGGTTAATAAAGTAAAGATCAGTGCTTTAAAAGCCAGGTTAAGAGCGGCAAGTTTAAAAGATATAAACGCGCATTCCCCCGGCGTAAAGACATACGGTAAAAAAGAATGGGAATTACTCATGTCAGAAAAGGACTTTTTATGGGACCGATAAAACACACAGTTAAGGAACTTAACAAAAGAGAATTCGTATTACGCGCCATGCTCCATCAAAGCGGTTACGGTATTACGGATATTAAATTAAGATACCTCTTCAGAAATGCTGTAAGTAATGTGAAATATATAGAGGAAAAATATACTTTTTCCGCTTTTAAAATAGATCAAGATTTATACTCAAAAATATTACTATCAAAGAAAGCCGATAAAAATGCAAAGACCCAAACGACCGGAGCTATTAAAGCAGTTAAAAGTAAGCGCAGGGTTACCCTTGACTGGAGAGAATGGATATTTGACAAGGAGAGAACTGTCAGAGCTGGTACTACTCATTCAGAACCAACAAACTAAAATTTTAACTTTAGAGGATAAGCTTTTGGAGGCGGTAAATGGACAACGTACAAGAACTGAGGAAACACCCGGCCTGTAAAGCTTATGTTATGCACGGTTTCGAGCCTGTACAAGAAACGGGGGAGCATATTATAGGCGTGTGTCCTTTCTGCGGACATAAGGAGCATAAGAACGATTACACTTTTTACGTTAATACCAAAAGTAAAGATAAAGGATGGGACTGTAAGTCGTGCGGCCGTGAAGGCGGTTATCAAATGTTTTTACGACAGATAGTGGATTTATGTGCTGAAAATTTCAAAGGCGGCGCAGCGATAAGTTTAGCCAAAAATAGAAGCTTGAAATTATCCACGTTAAAAGCTTTTAAAATGGGTTGGAACCCAAAAACACAAAGATATTGCATCCCAGTGTATACCGCGTCAGGCGATAAACTACAAGACGTGAGGATATACGACGGGAAAAAAGTCATGTCTACGGCGGGTTGTAATTCCGGTTTGTTAAATTGGCCCGCGCTTCCTAATTGTAAAGGTACTGTCTGGCTTTGCGAAGGCGAATGGGACGCCATGGCTATGTATGAGATATTACGGGCTGTCGGCTGTTTCGACGATATCGTATTATCTGTACCTGGGGCGGGTACTTTTAAAGCTGACTGGTTGGCTTTGTTCAAAGGTAAAAAAGTGAATGTTATTTATGATAATGATAAGCCTGGACAAAAAGGCGCTTTAAAAGTTTTCAACTTCCTTAAACAATTAGTGAGGGAATTACTCTTTGTTAATTGGCCTGAAGGAACGGAGAACAGATTTGATTTAAGGGATCTTTATAAATTATGTAAGCTTGACGCTGGGGAAGCTTTCCGCTTAATTATTGAAATGTTGAAAGAGTACCCGCAAGATTTCGATGAATCGGATATTAATATAAATGAACCTGAAAGCTATGACGGTAAAGGCTTAACCTCTCAAGATGTTTACAAAGCGTATCAAGAACATCTACACTTACCCAAGACCGACGTAATAGATTTTTTATACGGTACTATTATTTCCAATCTGCATTTGTCAGGGGATCCTATTTGGAGTTTTCTCGTTGCCCCTTCGGGTTTCACCAAATCAGAATTATTAATGAGTATTTCCGCAGCCAAGAATATACATACTGAGGATAATCTATCTATGGCGGGTTTAGTGAGTGGGTACACGGCCGGAGGTGTCGACCAATCCCTCCTTCCAGCGCTTAACGGCAAAGTTTTAGTTACTAAAGATTTCACTACTATCCTTAAGTCAAGGATAGAAGCCAGAGAGGCAATTTTTGGAGCTTTACGGACGATATACGACGGCGTATATAAACATAGATTCGGGAACGTGCAAAGGGAATACAACAGTAAATTCGGTTTCATCGCTGGGGTAACACCTGCTATTGAATATACTTTAGAGAATGAATCCAGTTTAGGAGAGCGTTTTCTGAGGTACTCTTTGAAACTACCTAACACTATGGAAGAGGAGCTTCAATATATTATGAGAGCTGCCAGCAATACGACAAAAGAGAATAACATGAGAGGGGATTTACAGGCTATGGCTAATGAGTGCCTGAATTATGATTACCCTGATAATGTGACAATACCCAAAGAGATAGAGACGAAAATGTTCTACCTGGCTATGTTTGTTTCGTATATGAGGGGGTCAATTGAACGAGATAAATTCTCAAAAGAGATTCTATATAAACCTATTCGAGAAATTGGTACTCGTATCGTAAAGCAGTTTACGAAACTTCTAAAAGGTATCTGCATGTTTAGACGGATAACCGTAGCTACAGAGTCGGAATTCTCTATTATTAGAGAACTCGCCCGAGGAACTATACCGGGAAGGTTGAACGATACTCTGTCAACTTGTTACGGGAAATCTTATGATGCATCATACACACCTAAACAGGTATCGAGCTTTATAAAATTACCCGAGCCTGTGTGTGATATGGTCTTGAAGTCTCTTTACATGTTGGAAGTTTTCGAACGTAGAAAAAAAGATATGAAAACAGATTACGTATTCAGAGAAGACTTTCTAAAAATCATACAAGGAAGTGAGGTTTACAAATGATAACTTTAATAACTAAAGATAAATGTATGATGTTCGATATGTCGAGCTACAAACAAGAATTGGATTTAGTATGTACCTTATCAGGCTTAAAAGATAAAGGTAAGAGCACGCCCGTTAAAATAAAAGTTAGAGAGAATATGGATAGTGCTATGCAGGAATTTACGGTTATACCTAAGACACTTGATTTAATTAAATTAGAGTACCGCAGATATCAACCTGAAATTGGTGACGAAATAGAAAACTTATTAAATAACTTACCTAAGATGGAGAAAAAGAATGATAAAGAAAGTGAAGAAGAGTAGAGCAGATTACCCGACAACCGGAAATTACGCTTACATACCTGAAGGAGATTTAAGGACATTAGCCGTATCCGTTGACAGATGTAAACTGTTAGAAAACAACCCAAGGAAAAATGACCCGGCCGCGAGAAAGCTTTCAGTTTACATACGCGAGAACGGTTTCCGTAAACCTATAGTATTAAATATGGAGAACGAAATCAAAGCGGGCAATACAGCATATAAAGCAGCTAAGATTTTAGGAATGAAATACATTCCCGTTGTACGTTCTAACTGGAATGAAAAGAGTAAAGAATGGGATTTCGTACTATCTGATAATAAAGCAAGTGAGCTTGCGGAATGGGATAACGCCTGTTTATCTAAGCTTATGGAAGCCGGTGAAATCTTTACAGACGTTTCCCCAGCGCACGGTTTCGACAGTAAGGACATAGAAGGGCTTGCGATATTCAAAGAAAAGAAACTGAGTGTAAACACTGACCCGGTCAAGTTTACAGGTGAGAAAGTATTCAAATTTGGCGATATTCTCCTTTTGAATGATAAACATATCATAGCTTGTATGGACTCCACGAAGCCTGAAACGTATACGACCCTACTCGCTGGGAAAAGACCTGATATCTGTTTTACGTCACCGCAGTATAATACTAAACATAATTTTAACGACCCGGTAAGAAAAAAGAAATATATCTCAAATCATGATAACTTTACGGATACTGAGTATTTGAAATATTTAACTCGTTTCACTGAGCAAGCTATTAAATATTGTGAATTCTCGTTTGTAAATGTGCAATATCTTAGCGGTAATAAATTACCGTTGATAGAGTACATGAATGATTTTAGGGAGAAAATGAATGATATAATTATCTGGGATAAAGTACACGCTCAGCCAGCTATGTGGGGTAATATCCTGAATAGCCGATTTGAATTTATTTTTATATTCAGCGCTGACGGCTCTAAACGGATTATAGGTACTAAAGATTTTAGAGGTACTATTGATAACGTATTATCCATGAAATTTACGAACACGGATGAATATAAGAAGTACCACAAAGCAGCTTTTAAGATAGAGCTTCCTGATTATTTTATAAGTAACTTTTCCCGCGTCAATAGTTATGTCTTGGACCCGTTCGCTGGTACGGGTACTACACTTTTATCTTGTGTAGTAAACGGGAGGAAGGGTATTATGATAGACAATGATCCGGTATGTTGCGATATGATGCTGGAGAGATATACGAAAGCAGTAGGTGAACCTGTGAAAATCACTCGTCTTTCTCCAGCGTCAACGGCTCGTAAAATTAAAAGGATGAAGAGAACGCAATAAAATAGTAATAATTATGCTACATCGCGCATGGGGTATACAGGTATACACACTACTATACTAATAATAAAAATTTACAAATAATAATATATATATAGTAATATTAAGGTGTTACAAGGTAAAACCTGTATTTTCAAAGTAGTTTATTCTAATACCTAAAATAGAGAGAATAAGATAAGAATTGAACATATTAGAGAATACGGATATGTATACCCCATGCGCGATGTAGCATAATCATACTTTTTTTATATTCTTTTCTTGCGTTTATTATGTTAATTATAGTATATTATCAGTAATAAGTTGTTTTATTTTAATACTGGAGGGTTTTTTGAAATATATAGTTTATGCGGACGGAGCGACAATCGGTCTTTTCTACAGAAAAGGTAAGGTACAGATTGGAGGGAATAATAAATTTGAAAGTACTGTGGTCCAGATAGTAGAGCATATCTTTAAATTAGATGTTAATACTGTGGAGAGATTGCAGATACAATCTAATAAATTCAGATACGTTTTTGATTTAAACGTATCATGTTATTCTAAGGCGATTATTGAATTACAGAATGTTTATACTTTACAATTAACCGATTCTTTACAAAGGATAATGAGGTAATTATTTTGAACCCACATTACGAAGGTAAGATGGTAAGTATTGACCAGGCTATGGATTCCGCACGTATAGCGCAGGAACGATTTAAAGAGGCTTTGATTAAAGATATACGAAGAGATCTTGAAGATGCTATGTGTTACCGTTTAGATATAGACGGCAAGTCTGATGAGGAGGAGGTTAATTTGATGTTATCCGATATGATTGACAGTGTTGAGGTATTATTAGATAGTTATGAATCTAACGTTGAGGGTGTTTTTGAAAGCTTTCTCGAAAGTGATACTATATTAAATGATATTGACAATACGATAAAAGAGCGTGAAGGAGTAAGCGGGGTGATTAATTTATGATATTTTCCAAACAAAATTTGTGGGTTGTAGATCTTACGAAAAATGATAAATCCATACCGGCTCTCGATAATGTGCACTTCACTAAGGAAGGTTTAACTATCGGGACTAACGGTATGGCGGTCATAGCGGTGGGTCCAGTACACGATAACATGTTAAAGCATGTCATTATAAGGAATTCACCTTTGCCTCAAGATTTGACTATCTCAAGTGAGACAGTTAAAGAGGTGTTGAAAAACATCCCAAGAGATACGAAATATAGTGGAGTAACTGAGCACGTAGATTTATCCGATAAAAGTTTCTCTTTACATACGGGAAAAACAGGAGGGGAGAAAAAGATAGGAATTAAAACTTACAATAGGGAGTACGCTAATTTCCAGGATGTATTTAAAAGGGCGTTCTCTAAACCTACGGAAATTAAGACCGCTATTAATTTAAGAAGGTTTATATCAGTATTAGAGACTCTTGATAAAATATGCCCGGATTCCGCACAGAATAGCGCAGCGTTTATACAGTTTACAAAGGATAATGATTTAATTATTCGTTGTGAGAATCCGAAAACAAAGCAGAAAGCTATAGCTGTAATGAAATCTTATTCAGGCGTTGAAAGTCGATTCCCTAAACTGGAAGACTGGGAGAGGAAACTATCAGGAGTGAGGAAATTAATTAAAAAAATGAAAAGAGCTGTGGGTGTAGTGCCTTCCCTTTTAAATACTAATCTATCATTGAAAGAGAAGAGTTTACAAAAGGAAACAGCAAGAAAAGAAGGTGTCAACAAACTAAAGTCAAAACTGAGGGGGCGTAATCGTGTGTGAGGTGAAACGGTGTATAAACATACCTATAGAAATTGTACATATATGTACTAAATGTGAAGTAAGTAAGAAAGTTATACCTGTTTATCTTACCGGTACTCTTAATAAGTCTGTTAATTTATGTGATGAGTGTTTTTCCTCAATGACTAATGTTGAAATAAAAGATTTTATACGCGAACAAGACGGGAGGAGGTAGGCAATGGAAACTGTGTATGTAGCCAGCCCCTATACAATAGGTAATCAGGCGGAAAATGTACGAGCACAGATTGACGCGGGAGATAAATTAATGACTGCGGGCTTTTGTCCTATCCTTCCCCTGTTAACGCACTTCCAACACTTAATATACCCAAGACCATACGAGGATTGGATGAAACATGATTTCCATTTAATTACTCTTTGTGATTATCTTTTAAGATTGCCTGGGGAATCGTTAGGCGCTGATAGAGAGGTGAAATACGCGTATGAAAAAGGTGTGACTGTACGTCACGGTTTGGATAATTTCCTTAATATACGTTATCCGTAGTGAGGTTATGATGTTACACACTTTGAATTTATTATTGATGGATGAGCCGTGGAGTTGCCTTATAGTATTTAACGGGGTTATAGCTCTTATAGGATTAATAATTATAAAACTATTTTTTGAAAGGGAATAAAATGTCAGAACAGAAAAAAGAAACGAAGGAAGCGGAAAAACAGAACATGTCTAAGGTCAAGCTTGACAAAAGATTATTGAATCTTGGAAAAAGGGAAATAGCCCGCAGGTTGACAGAAAGTAATCAGACGGCACATAATTGGATTAATGCTTGTATTATGATAGCCTCTGAATTGTATTTAAGATGTCCCTCACATAAGGTGTTTTCTGACGGTACTTTCGCGGAAAGCACAGCCGATATGATTTTAAAGGAAGCGGCGAAAAAGGTGAAAGATTTGAATTTTGATAGAATATTCTATCAGACAAGAGAATCGAAAGGTGGTAAATTCGTTGAAGAACAGTTCAAGATCACCGAAGAGATTAACAAAGAGGAATTGATAAGGGAATTCCAAATGTTGCGTTATAGAATGGGACTCGATAAACTGGAGGACCCGGACATACACGCCTGTGACTATTGTCAGTTAGAGGTACAAGAATGCCCTGCGACTTTCGCAGATCAACTATACGGCAAGGATACGTCCAGGAGTGTAGGTAAGGAGAGAACTGATAATATCGTTATGTGTAATAAGTTTATACCGGATACAGAGAAGATGAAAAATAAACCTGTCAGCACAACCCCAGCGGACAAGGGAGAAAGTGAGTCTAAGGAAGATGAAATTCAGGTTTAGCGGTAAGAATGTTACAGATGTAATTGAGGCGGTTGTGTGTTTATATCATGAT
>Ga0164313_10001187_pt1 | contig 22837 bp, 23 predicted proteins | sample GuaBasSedimGuay4_FD_113735 | JGI IMG/M metagenome (GOLD analysis project Ga0164313, IMG submission 113735) | Subseafloor sediment microbial communities from Guaymas Basin, Gulf of California, Mexico - Guay4, Core 4569-4, 0-3 cm | ecosystem: Environmental > Aquatic > Marine > Hydrothermal vents... | reverse complement strand
CTCTTGCTCAATCAAAAAGAATTAGAACAATTGTTCAGCAACAAAATTACTTTCATTTCTAAACAAAATAATATTAGCATTGAGGTGACAAATTTTCCAGATGGAACCGTACAACTTTTTTCACAAGACACCGATATCATACCAGATGATGCCGGCACCTATAGAATTGTCAATGGGCATAAATGTAATACGTGGAACGCTACCCACGGTGGCAAGGAAAAATGTTTGAAATATAGCAAAATCAGTAGAAAAAATTATTACGTTGTAAATACTGACGGTTCTTTGCATGACTACGTGACTGTCAAATAGGTATATCTGAATTTCAAAAATATTTTAATCTCTTCCAGAGATCCTGCTTTATGATAAGTTTTGATTTCTGTAATTTTGTCTAACTGGGAACAATCTCCGAGGCTGTTGGAAAACCCTAAATTAATGGTTTTGAAGTTTGGAACATATTGATTTTATTGAATGCAAAAGTGAACACTCGTAACTACCGTGAAGATGAACAAGCCAAAGGAGCTGTAAGGCTTGAACCAAAAGGTAAGTGGGTGGTTCGGATGGATCTGTGAACGTCAGACGCGGGCTGTATTCCCACCGGTAGACAGAGTGGACCTAGGGTATTTGTTGTCGGATACGTGGAACGTGGTAACCTCATGCCTTCGCCCTCGGGCATGGGACTGTTTGCCCTCAGTGTGGGTTGGTGCAGGGTGAAGATGTTCAGCGGTGCGTGTACTGAGGGGTTGGACTAAGTGGTACTGTGCAGTAATTTAAAGGTCAGGGAGAATGCTAAATGAAAGCAAAAATAAAACCGAAGACGAAGACTGAATATGTTTGGCAGCCTGAAAAAGGTGTATTTGGATTGTGCGGAAGCCCAAGAAAAGACGGAAACTCAGACGTTCTTTTGAAGCACATTTTGAAGGGCGTAAATCAGAAAAATGTCCCTGTTGAGAATGTGAGGTTGTTTAATTATCAGTATCAGTCATGTATTGGATGTGAAAAATGTCGTAGGATTAATATATGTAAAGGCCTCAACGATGGGATGCACCTCCTGTATCCAAAAATAATTGAGTCTCAAGGAATGGTCCTTGTTTGTCCCACGCATAACTATAATGTTACAGCGTGGATGAAGGCATTTATTGATCGGCTTTATTGTTTTTACATATTCGATAATAAACGCCCGAGAGGATGGTCAAGTCGATTAATCGATCAAAATCGTAAAGCTGTCATAGCAGCAGTGTGCGAACAGGTGGATAAAAAGGATATGGGCTTTACACTTGAAGCTATGCGTCTCCCTATTGAGGCGTTAGGGTATGAAGTTGTTGGCGAACTGGCTGTATTTGGAATTTTTGATAAGGGTAAGGTTCAAGATGAAGATGAAACCTTAACCAAGGCGATCGAGCTTGGGAATCAGCTGGCAGAATCACTTTAATCAATAGTAGATCAACATGCGCAAACTGACGTCTAAGGAAGCACATCAAATGGATGGGTGGACAGAAGACGAGATCAAAAACAAGGAATTAATGGCTCCCTGTGGTCTGTATTGTGGCACATGCGGAGTTTACATTGCTACAAGGGATAATAATGAAAAGTTCAAAGCGATTATGGGAAACCTCTATGGGGCCAAACCTGAAGAAACAGAATGCTTGGGGTGCATGCAGTCAGATCCAGCAAATAAGATATATGTTTACTGCTGAAATTGAATTCGGAGCGTATTGAGCTCTTAGGTAAGTTTGGTAAAGCGATCCCCGAATTTATGGCTGCTGAAGCAAAAGTAATTGAAGTTTATTTCTTTGGCCAACGCCACTTTCGATAAATTCCAATGATGCTATGGCCGGCTTGCTGTATTCGTGGTGATAAAATCTTGCCAAAGTCCGGCCGTTATCATCCACAATCCGGAACTCACTACATAAGGTTATTTTATGACGGCGGGGAAAATGTAATCACGGAGAAGATTTATAAAAAGAATCGTGTTTAGATAATTTTCAGCGATTGAAACAACTACCATCTGTAAATGAGTCATTATTCTAATAAAATTACAGATAACCTAAATACCACAAGTTTCAAACCGATACGCAATATCTCAGATATTCTTTGGTTTTGGGAAGAAATCTCTGTAGGTTGCTATTAGGGGTATTGCAAATCCAGAGAGTGAAACGAAATTAAAAAGCACCTCGATATTGATACCGAAGTATAATGAAAATGCTGAGTCCAGAGAAACCCAAGACAATAAACTAGTAAGGAAGCAATAATATGCCCAGCGTTCGCACCGCTTAAAAGGATATAAGGCCAAAAAAAGAAAACAGACACTCCAGCCAGTAATTGTGGAGCCCAAAACGGCGAATATCCAGGGGTGGTAGGCTGACACGGCAGCATGTAAATACGGCTGACCCCAAAACGCCTCTGAAACCGAAATGTTATAGATCTTAAATATTATGCCGGTTGAACCAAAGGTCATTACCAGACCGAGTACTATGCAAATTATACAGTAGAATACAATCCATTTTTGCCAAAATATGAAACGTCTGTTCGTTTGGTTTTGAACTTCTTTCACCTTTGTTTTTATCCTTATATTTTGGCCATTTCGTTTGTGGTCAATGTGTGTTCACAAATAATTTTACGGGTATCAATAACGTCACAGATGTCAGCTACTGGCTCTTGTTCGAATTCTGCTGTCTCCTCATTTCTTATGTTGGTACTCGAAAAAATCATCAAGCGTAAGATTTCCTGCAGGTGTCATTCGGATACCTTTTCGCGGAACACAGATTTCCCCATTTTCCAGATTCACAACATATGTGGTTGTGAATTTATCCGGATCAACAATTCGGGCCCGGAGCGGTTTATAGTACATGGCGGCAAAAACACCGCCGGTAGTTTCGATAAACAGGATCAATTTTTCTTTGTATTTTTCAGGCACATTGTTTGGAACGGCATTATCGTTGCTCACGCATCCCTCCCTTCTCATTTTTTTTCTAAAATTTCTTCCCAACCCGGCGAACATCTCCAAAGTATCAGCGATCCTTCGGGTTTTTAAGGAAGCGCCTTAATTTCCCCACTGGATGTACGCACACGCTTGACAACGATATCGAAAGGCACCCGGAAATCCTGATGCTTCCATCGCAATCCTTATCAAGGATTGTGGACATTTCTTCGGCGTTTGCGTTCCTTGATAATTATTTCAAGCTCCTTGCTCATCTGTCCGGCGATGGCTGTATTTTCCTCGGCCCGCCGTGTCAGATAGGGCAGTGTCGATGCCAGCGGACCGAAAGGCAGATATTTACTGACGTTGTAGCCCGCATTGGCCAGGTTATAACTTATATTATCGCTCATTCCGAAAAGCTGGGAGAAATAGATATGCGCATGGCTGTTCTCAAATTCCTGTTCACGCATATATTGAACTATCAGGTTACAGCTGTTTTCATTGTGGGTGCCCACACAAATTTCGATGAACGCTATGTGTTCCATGGACATTTTTACGGCTTCGTCAAAATCCCTGTCCGTATCCGCTTTGGTGGAATGGATGGGGGTTGCATACCCCAAAAAGCGGGCTCTTTCGCGCTCTTTTTCAAGGTAGGCCCCTCTTACGAATTTAATGCCCAATTGATACGACGCGGACACTGCCCGCGCGATCAACTGCTTCAGGTAATCGATACGATCCCACCTGTACATCTGCAGTGTCGTAAAAACGATTGCTTTTTCCTGGTTGTATTTCGACATCATCTCTTCGGCCAGACGATCCATTGATCCTTGAACCCAGCTTTCTTCCGCATCGACATAGATAGGTTTGCCGGCCTGATAAGCAGCCGCGCAAATCTCCTCAAGTCGGTGCTGTAACCGGCTCCACGCCTGCTGTTCAGTCTTGGACAACATGTCTTTGGATGTGACTTTTTCAAAGAGCTCGCATGATCCGATGGCAGTCATTTTCATGCACGTGCAGGGGATGTGAGGATTTGTCTGGGACTGCCTGATAATATGGATCAGTTCCTTTTTCGTGGCCTCGAAACCATCTTCGTCCTCAATTCCCTCCACCGCATAATCCAGTATGGTTCCAATGGAAGCCTCTCCAAGGCTTGCGATCACTCTGGTATATTCGGCCTTGTTTTCACCGCCGCAGAATTGCTTGAACACCGTGGCCTTGATTAAAGACTTTATCGGCAGGCCTATGGAGAGGAAGAACTTCGCCGCCCTGGATAAGAATTTCACCAGAAAGGGGCTTTTGGTCAACCAGAATATCAGATATGAAAGGAAAAGATCCCTGTCGGATTTATGCTGGAAGGCGATGAACGTATCTTCAAACGAAACCGGCGATGTTGACATCTTTTGCATGCGCGTACATATCCTCCTTGAACAATGGTTTCCACGGGGTCACCGGTGCCTTTTTTATACCATCAGGTGCTCCATCTCGTTTTTTTCAAGAACAATGTTATCAGGACGGGACTTAAATCGCAAGACGTTCACATTCTACAGCCCGGCCACCGCTGCCGGCATCAACATTTTGTTTTAATCCCGCCACAAACATGTTATTGTTTTTTTTATCAACAAGCATTTATCGATAAAGGAGCGGTGGGCATGGATAAGGAATTTAATATTGATGAATTCAGACGGAGGGATGACAGAAAAAAATACGAAGCCGAAGTCTATTTTTCAGTTGCGCAAAAAGCCTACACCGCAACCATAAAAAACATCAGCCGTGGCGGCGCACTAGTATACACCGGCGGTATGCCCAGAATCAAGGCCGGGGAAAAAATCATCATCACCATTCCTTTCACGGACAGTACGAAGAATCTCAAACGAAAAGCCAGGGTTATGTGGGCAAACAGTGAGCTTATGGGGGTACAGTTCATCTAACCTGAGCCCCCTAGTTGCATAAACAACATGGCAAAGAATAGATAATGAGTTGTTATTATTTAATCTCTTTTAGGGTTTAATTCCCCGCAGCTTACTGCGAATTGATATTTTTACTACTAACGCTTGTGTTCAGAGACGCGATCTGCCTGCATCGCATGCAACGATTAGGCATTCGTTTCATCGAAATCGCTATCGAAATCGGTATCGGAATCGATTTCCGGGTGTTCACTGAGGTCATTGGCCTTTTTATGTGCCGCACAACATGAGCTATCAAGGGATGTAAACGTTCAGATTTTAGGGCCAAAGTGTCATATTGTTTCGATTTCGATAGCGATCCCGATTTCGATTCGGATTATAAAGCCCAATAGGATGATACTCCGCGGCTTGCCGCGGGGCGGTTTCATTTTTAAAGGTAAGACCCCGTGACGTAAATAATTGAACTGGAGAGCACGCCGACAATAAAAGCCAGGTAGGCGAACTGGAGGAACCTGTATTTTTTCCGCGCCAGATATTGCCCCATGGTGTAGATTTCACGAACCTGCGTTTCATATACCCTGTTCGGATCGTTCATCATCAATTCCATGTTTTCTGTGTAGCTTTTGTAGTCCATACGGGTAAAGGTTCCAAAGAATAAAAGATTATATGACGGATCCAGTGAATCCACCGGCACATCGGTTATTTTGTTCCGCTTCAGCTTGGGCATCGCCGCATAAGCTGCCAGCAATATGGTCAGAACACAAAACCCGATGAGGGTGGCCGCAGCCAGGTGAGACCGCTGATCGTACAGAAATCTTGTGGAAAGAGGTATCATGAGTGAGGCAATAGTCAGCATCATGTTGGCCTTCTGGTCCGCCATTGTACTCAAATTGACGTGATGGGCTCTCGTCTGACGAATCATCTGATCTAAGTGAGCCGCAGGTTGTTTTATCTCCATTCTTATACTCCTTTTGCCATCTTGTTCAATCCGTTCGTTAGAAAATTGAAATAAGCGCAAATAACCTAATACCCTACCGCCGCGGTGTCAATCCCGTTACCGGCCCGCACGTTGCCGCAGTGATCCCTTAATACAATCGTATTGTATTCAACCCACAAACACCACATGTAGTTTTTTTTATTGACAAACACCCATATATTGTGATAATTGTCCTGCGAAAAATCAAACAAACCATCCTTATGTCCAACCGTCGGCGGTATAATGATGCCGTATTCACAATTTAATACGACCCATATCAGCGACCACCAGCAGCACATGGCTGTATTCAGGAAGCAATTGCAGGATAACCTTAATCAAACGCTTTCCAGAGAGGACAAGAGGTATGAACAGGGTAGCGCAGTTTGACAACGATGGTCGTCGTTCCGGTGCCGACAGGCGTCAATTCTCCTATGCCGCACACATTCCTGAGCGCAGAATGGAAGACAACAGAAGACTCATGACGGACAGGCGTCACAAATCCAGACACTGATTACGGCGGCACCCTTTCCACAGGCGTATGACACGGCATGGCCGTTGTTGTTCCGCCTGTTCTGGTGCCTCTCTTTGCCTTGAACGTTTTGTTCAGGCCCATTCCCTTCTCTCCCCCGCTTCCGGCGGCAATTCGTTTGACAAAGCGGTGACTTGCACCTATCTTTCGATGACTTTGCAGGCTATGGTTAGATGGGAGTGTTACTTGAAGCTGGATGGCGAACCCAACAAAAATGCAATATTAACCGGTGTGATAATGGCAACCGTGACGGCCATGATGTCTACGCACCTATACTCGCCCAGCATGCCCCACCTGACCGATTACTTTCACACGACACCTGCTGTAGTGAAACTGTCCCTTAGCCTCAACGCCCTTGCATTTGGTTTGATGCAGCTCATATACGGCCCGGCATCGGACCGGTTTGGGCGACGCCCGGTGATGCTGGTCGGCATGGTCGGCTTTACCGTGGTCAGCCTGGCCTGTGCAGCTGCCCAGTCCATTTCCCAGCTTATCGCCATACGTATTTTACAGGGTATTTTCTCCGCTGCCGAAGCCGTTCTCGTATACGCCATTATCCATGACCTTTTCAAAGGTACCAATCGGATCCGGGCCCTTGCCATTTACGGCATGGCCATTGCGCTGGCTCCGGCAACGGCGCCGATCATCGGCGGCTATATTCACGTACTGCTGGGCTGGCGAGCCAATTTCCTGTTAATTGCTCTTTTTGGCCTGATCACGTCACTTATTATCTGGCGAGTCCTGCCGGAAACAGCGACACCCGACCCATCCGGCATTCGCCCCCGCCAAATCATCAAAGATTACGGCAAGCTGCTTGGCAATCGACCTTTCATGAACTACGCCATCATGACCGGGGCCGGTTCAGGCACGATCATGTCCATGGTAACGGCCAGCCCCTTTATCCTGATCTCCTATCTCGCAGTCCCCACGCAATATTACGGACTGTTCATGACTGCTCCGGTGCTGTCTTACATGTTATCCAACATCATCACCCGCAAAATTACGGGCCGCCTCGATGTGGATGTCATCCTGCGAATCGGCCTGATTATTTCGGCCGTCGGAGCCCTCGGCCTGGCCGGGACGGTATTCAGCGGACACCTGTCGCTCCTCGGCCTGACACTGACGTTTGCCATAACTACTTTCGGCATGGGGCCGGTTTTTGCCATTGCTCCCATGAAAGCCATCGACACCACCGATCGTCCCACGGGCGTGGCCTCGGCCATGGTCAACACCATCCCCATGGTCATGGGCGGCCTGGCCGCCGTCTGCCTGAGTGTTTTTCACGATGGAACTGCCCGTCCCCTGGCGAGTACCATCCTCGGTCTGCTGCTGATTGCGGCGGGTTCCTACGCCATTTCGGCAAGGCGTAAGTGCCGCCAGTAGACCATCTCCCTGATTTCAAATATGCACGCCGGCATATATCGGTTGTCAGAATTTTACTCCGATTGACATTCAAGCGTAAAGGTGGTCCCAAAATCAGCGACCACCGGTAGAACCTTTTCAATTCTCACCGGCAAAGCCGGTGGCTTAAAAAGGGAGTTATAGAATGGGAGACATGAGGCGTGCCAAGCGGGTCATTATCTTAAAACCGATAAAGCGGTCATTCAGATCCGCAATGGTCACCCGACGGCTGCTGGCAAAATCGTTCTCCAACATTTTTTCGACCTTGCCGGCAAGCAGAGCATCAAAAAACACCATCGTGATCTCAAAATTCAACCGGAAGGACCGGTTGTCAAAATTGGCCGTGCCGATTGCGGATACATTGTCGTCCACCAGCATGACCTTCTGATGCATAAACCCGGATGTATAACGGTAAAGCTGGATACCAACCGGCAGCGTTTCCTCATAATAAGAAAAAGAGGCCAGGTACACCATCAGGTGATCGGGCTTTTCCGGCAGCAGAATACGTATATCCACGCCCCTCAATGCAGCCAATTGAAGCGCCGTAAGCGTCTGGCGATCCGGCACGAAATAGGGGCTGGCAATCCACACGCGCTGCCGGGCCGAATTGATCGCATGTATGAACATCAGGCCGCAGGTATCCAGGGCGTCGGCAGGACCCGAAGCAACCACATGGTTCAAAATTCCCCCGGAATTGCTGCTATCCGGTACCCAGTTCAATTCCGGGATAGCGTTGGTGGCCCAGTACCAGTCTTCCAGAAAACTGTACTGCACACACTGTACGGCAGGCCCGGTAACCATCACATGCGTATCGCGCCATGGCCCGAAACGGGTGCTCTCCCCGAGGTATTCATTCCCGACATTGTGGCCGCCCACATAGGCTGTCTTGCCGTCGATCACCACGATTTTCCGGTGATTGCGAAAATTGAGCTGAAATTTATTGGTCCGGCCCCTTGTGGTGCCAAAGGGCGATGCTTCGACACCAGCATTGCGCAACGCATCGATAAAAGTGCCCGGAAGCTTGTGACAGCCAATCTCGTCGAAAAGAAAATAGACCCGCACACCGGCTCTCGCACGCTGCACCAATTTCTGCTTCAGTCTACGGCCAAGGCCGTCGTCATGCACAATGAAAAATTGGATCAGAATATAATCACGGGCAGCGTCTATGCCCTCAAATATACGCTCGAAGGTCTCCTTGCCGTCGATGAGCAGGTCGGCACTGTTGAATCGGGTCAGCGGCATGTCACTCATATTCGCCAGGACCTGCGTACCCTGGTGTTGGGCTGCTTCAAGTACTCCCTTTTCACTGAAGGCCGCTTTGACCCCGTCGATCAAATGTTTTACTCGGGTATTGGCTGAATGTCTCAACTTGACATAGCCCCTGAATTTGTTGCGGCCGAATATCCAGTAAAGGGGCACAACGATAAACGGCATCGTCACCAGGGAAACAGCCCAGGCAACGGCTCCCTGCGATGTCCGGGTTTTCATGATGGCATCGAGTGCTGAGATAATCCCAATTACCTCAAAAACAGTGAGTATCGCCCCTATAATAATGGTCAGTTCCATGTGGACAGCATGCCATAATCCCCCGTACCCCTCAACTAAAAATATTCGCAGGGGTCTTCTGCGGATGGATCTACCCCCCTACATGGCAAAGAATAGAATCGGTTGACTGTTTCCAATGAAACCGATATGGATGCTTCCCATGCTTGGCCGATATTTTTTCATCACATTCCGATACCTGTGGTCTGCCGCCGCTGTATTGATCCTGGCAGGCGGCACTGCATGGTCTATAGATCTCCATCTTCCCGACAGGTCTTTTCAAGGCGACATGGTTGTCGGCCAGGTCACCCCCGGCTCAGCCTTATGGGTAAACGGGACCCCCTGGACAACAGGGCCCCGGGGGCATTTTATTCTGGGCGTCCCTAGGGATCTGAAAAGGGATCTCCTGGTGAAAGCCCGCAGTAAAAACGAGACAACATCCCACACCATTCAAATCCTTAAGTATGATTGGCATGTTCAGCATATCGATGGTCTGGCCAAAAACTATGTGAATCCGGGGAAAAATGAACGCACCCGGATTGAAGCAGATCGACAAAAAATCGGGTCGGTCCGCCGGGCACAGCCCTATGTCCTGCCCTTTTTCCTTAAAAAAGGTTTCATCATGCCGGTAAAGGGTAGAATTTCAGGCATTTTCGGCAGTCAGCGCGTGTTGAACGGCGAACCCCGTTCCCCCCATTTCGGACTTGACATCGCCGCCCCCCTCGGGACACCGGCCATAAGCCCGTCGGACGGTGTTATCCGGCTTGTTGTGGAAGATTCATTTCTCATAGGCAACGTGCTCATGATCGACCACGGCCTGGGGGTCAGTTCCATCTTCATCCACCTGGACAGCGTGGTCGTCTCAGAAGGAGACCTGGTTCACCAGGGCGATGTTGTCGCGCGTGTCGGTCAGACCGGCCGGGCCACCGGCCCTCACCTCCACTGGGGCGTCAGTGTGGGAAGCCTCCCCGTGGACCCCATGCGCCTGATAGGAAAAAAGTTTATCCGGCCTATTCGCTTAAAAGAAAAATTGTTTTAGGTGTGAAAAAGCATTATCATCATTTTCAGAAATCATTACCAACGTTGAATATTTCGGCGTTGCGGCAAACTTCGTTGCCCTGTCAGGAATAAAAAATTATGCCGGTATATGAATACGAACATATCGAGTCGTCCTGCAGCCTGGGAACCATGTTCGAAATTACCCAACCCATTGAGGAAAAGCCGCTGCAGTCGTGCCCGGTCTGCGGTGGTCCGGTTAAAAAATTGATATCCCTTGTGGGTATCAGCACCCCCAAAACCAATAGTGAACTGCGCGACCTGGGCTTTACAAAACTCGTTAAACGGGATGACGGTGTTTATGAAAACGTTACGGCCCGCGACGGAGAGAGCCGTTACATGCAGCGCGACAAACCTGAAACCATGCCGGACCTGTCGAAAATCATTAACGACTAATCTTGCTTCGCAATATTAGTATATGCGGCTTCACCGCTGCTAAATATGAATCATCTCCCGATTCATTCAACAAAGCCATTGTTACCCCTGTTTGCCAGATACAGTCTTTCAGGGTTCAAGGATTCCAGCGACCCCCGGCAGAGCCGGGGGTATGAGGAGTGTGTTGAAATGAACACTATTGATGCGCAAATAAAAGAAGTGGCGGATCTGATCCGCAGGTCGGACAAGGTATTGGTTTTTACCGGAGCAGGCGTCAGCACCGAATCGGGAATTCCCGATTTCAGAAGTGCGGACGGCATCTGGAGCAAGTATGATCCCGAAGATTTTACGATTCAAAAATTTCTCTCCGATAAAAAAACCCGCAAAATGCACTGGGACCTGCTGTCGGGCGGCGACCTCTCCATGTTCAAAGCCGCTCCGAATCCTGCCCACCACGCCATCACTGATCTGAAGAAAACGGGCAAGCTATACGGGGTCGTCACCCAGAACGTTGACGGTCTGCACCAGAAAGCAGGGCTGCCGGATGAACTGGTATTCCAACTGCATGGCGATTTGAGCCATGCCAAGTGCCTCGAGTGCGGTAGCCGCTTTCCCATGCAAACGGTGGCAGAGTGGATGCGCAGCGACATCCAAGAACCGGTGTGCGCAAAATGCAGCGGTATGCTCAAGCCGGATGCGGTATTGTTCGGCGAGCAACTGCCGACGGACGTGTTGTTGGAGGCGGAACGGCGCTCCAGGAATTGTGATCTCTGTATTGTTCTGGGATCGACGCTGTCCGTATATCCTGCTGCGCTCATCCCCAGATATGCCAGTGAAAACGGCGCTAAACTGGTTATCATCAACCTCGGCCCCACCGAACTGGACAGCTGGGCCGATATCCGCATCGAGGGCAAAGCCGGAGAAGTCATGCCGGACATTGTCGCAAGGGTCGCCGAAACCGGCCCTGCCTAAGGTTTTCACATTTCAGGCCTATGCCGCAACCTATGGAAAAGGAAGATTACAGCATGCCGGAAGCTTACGTCAGACTCGAATACCAGGGTAACGTTGCCACCATTACCCTGGACAGACCCCGCAAGAGAAATGCTCTGAATGAAGGCATGTTTTCCCATCTCGAGGCGGTAACCGCCAAGCTCAAAACCAATCCGCCCCGGGTGGTGATTCTGACCGGTGAGGGCGACGCAGCCTTTTGCGCCGGATTCGATGTCAGCCTGGACAACCCCATGAACGAATATCTGCTGCAGGCAGCGGAAAAAAAGCGCCTGATTTTCCTGATTGAGCTTGAATCTTATCGGCAGGGATTTGATCATCAACGGCGACATCCGCTTTCTCCCGGAGAGTTTCCCGGATTGCCGGCTTAATTTGATCCGGCACCCCCTTTACGAAAAGGATCCGGCACAAGCCTGGTTCAGGGAACAATTACTGGATTTAAAAACAATATTGGATAAACCTCAAGCTCTTGGATCATATCCATTTAATAGAACAGATTTTCACACTGCATTATGATTTCCTACTAGAATTGAGTATGGAAATCATCAACTATATTTTCAGCTTTCTCAGGATCGAAACCCAGATTGTATTAATGTCGGAGTTAGGTGTATCGGGAAAGGGAATGCCGTTGATAATCGATATATGCAAGTCCCTGGGAGCCAGCCAATTCCTGATTCAGTCTTCAGCTTTATCCTACTATGATTCGATTCAATCGAAGGCTTCTTTAGGGAGTCTAAATAATTCCGAATTTATTTACCCTTGACAGATAGAGATATGATATTATATATGAGTCAATATGTCGGAATAATAATTCATATATGAGTTCTTATAATGCGAACTAATGTACATAACGTGATGCCTGGAAAGATCCGGCGTTCTCTCAAAAAGTTCGGCGCTGACATCGCTCTGGCGAGACGTAAGCGAAGCCTGACCGTTGCCATGATGGCCGAACGCTCGGGAATCGCTAAGAGTACCTACCTGCGTATTGAAAAAGGCGATCCTTCCGTCTCATTAGGCGCTTATGCCATGATTTTGTTTGTCCTTGGCTTCGGCGGTATTCTGGGTGATTTTGTGGACCAGCGTTATGACGATCAAGGCCTATTGCTGGATGAAGAGCGCCTGCCCAAACGGGTGCGTGTAAAAAAGGAACCAACGGCCTCATGAAACGCAAAATTCATGTGTTTATGGGAAGCGAACCGAGACCTGTCGGAATTATTCACTACGATTTCAAAGGATTCCGTGAAAATGCAGCGTTCCAATACGATAACGATTGGCTGACAGCGCCCGATGGCTTCCAGATTGACCCCGGCTTGCCGCTTATGGCCGGGCCTCATTTTCATCGTAAAACCAAAGAAGGATCGGTTTTCCATTCTGTTATTGCTGATACGGAACCTGACGGTTGGGGACGGCGCGTTATCCTGCGCAGTCACATGAAACGTCGGCAGGCACTGCGTGAAAAAGGGCAGAAAATTGAAACAAGGCCCTTGAATGCCCTCGACTTTCTTTTGGCCGTCGATGATTACAGCCGAGTCGGTGCGCTACGATTTCAGGATGAAGCAAGTATGTTCCAGGGGAATCAATCGGAAGCCAACCACACGGCGCCGCCTCTTATCGAGCTTGGAATGCTACTTGCGGCCAGTCGAAGGGTCGAAGTCAACACCGAAAGTGCTGCCGACCTGGCTTATCTGCTTGGGCGCGGCACGTCGTTGGGAGGATTACGTCCTAAATGCACGGTAATCGATGATAATGGATACCTGTCAATCGGCAAGTTTCCAAGCGTCACAGATGAAAGGGCGGTGACAAAGGGCGAAGTGCTGGCAATGCAGCTGGCCAAAGCCGCCGGCATCAATGCTGCCGACGCGCGACTTGTTGAAAGTGATGGTGCACCGGTGGCCTTGATAAAACGGTTTGATCGTATAAAAAGCGGTGCGCGAATAATGTACATGTCAGCTGCTACAATGCTTGGTGCTGAAGCAACAGACCCCGGTACACACAGTTATACGGATATTGTCGATGCATTGCGTGTAAACGGTGCTGACGCTCAAACGGACATTGAAGAGCTGTGGCGACGTATTGCTTTTTCCATCATGATTACAAATGTCGATGATCACCTGCTGAACCATGGCTTTTTATATGCTGCAAACGGGAAGTGGCGACTGGCTCCGGCATTTGACCTGAATCCTCTACCGGAACGCTTTCGGGAGCTTAAGACCTGGATATCGGAAGAAAGTGGTCCGGCTGCCACAATTGATGCACTTATGTCAGTCACATCTTATTTTAGAATCCCGATAAAGCGGGCGAAGATTGTTTTAGCCCAGGTAGAAAAGGCAACTGCCAACTGGCACAAAGAGGGCCGTACACTGAAAATGAGCGTCAGTGAGCTCGACCAGTTTGCCGATGCCTTTGAACACGCAGAACGAAACGCAGCTTTGCTGGCACTGGCGTGAGGGGCAGTAAGATTGGAGGAAATGTTTCATTGGGAAACGGCTGCAGAGAAAACCATGGGATGTCGTAGAGCATGCTGAAAAAAATAATTATCATTCCTGCCCTGGTTATCGCTGCTCTGATAGTTGCGGTTTATGCATTTCTGTACTTGTACGGTTTCAACACATTCAAGCCCCTGATCACCCAAGCGGTAAAGGATGCCACAGGCCGGGAGTTGATCATCGGGGGTGACATCCACATTATCCCGGGCTGGCCGCCAACACTCACGGCTGAAAATATCACCTTTCAGAATGCACCCTGGGGGTCACAACCGCAACTGGCCAGGGTCAAAAAACTCTCCGTTGCCATATCCCTTCTACCCATTCTCCGTGGCGAATACAGGTTGATCCACATTCACCTTGTGGAACCCGAGGTCCTGCTGGAATTCAACCCGTCAGGTGTGTCCAATTTTCAGTTTGATACCAGCAACAGCGGAGAGTCCGTTGCCATACCGGTTCTGGCCTTTAACGACATTCGGATTCAAAAAGGCCGTTTCAGGTACAAAGACCCAAAATCCGGCCTGGATCTTTCATTGGATATAGGCACTCTGCAGGCCGATATCCCGGGGCTGGACCAACCGATTCGGATTCAGTTTCAGGGTGGGTTCAGGGGTCTCCCGTGCACACTCGACGGCAGCATCGGCCCGATTATGGCGTGGATCAAACCCGGTTATCCCCTGCCTGTCGAACTAACAGCCGGCCTGGGAAAAACCGACGCTCAACTGACGGGCACCATCCGCAACCCGATCAATTTTAAAGGCATCTCACTCAAAATAACCGCCGACGGCCAGTCTACCCGTGAAGTCACAAACTTAGGTGGATGGGCCGATATTCCTGATTTCGGAATTTTCAGCGTCGAGGCTGAATTAAACGATGGCCCGGGACAACTCGCCCTTGAACAGCTGGCCGTGCATATAGGATCCGAAGAACTCGCCCGACTCTCCCTCAGCGGCTCTGTCGGAAACCTCTTGGAAATGCAAGGTGTTCACCTGGATATCCAGCTGCAGGCAAAAAATATTGCCCGGCTGAGTCAACTCGGTATGCCTGCACTGCCTGTTGAGGGGCCCTTCCGGATATCCACCACCATTTCTGATCCAGCGAAAAACCAATACAGACTGGATGACATCGGTATCTTGCTGGGTGAGAACACGATCACCGGCCGCGTAGATCTAAACCTCGCCCGGAAGGTACCCATTCTGGACGTAAAGCTTGAGTCGGAAAAATTTCAATTCGGATCTTTCTCCCTTGAAACCAGGATGGCCGGTCCTGTCGACAGGATCAGCGTTGAAAAACTGGAACTGAAGCTGGATACGGAAAAACGCGTTAAGGCCTTCATGATCGGAACCATAGAGAACCTGAACGCACTCGATAATATTAACCTCAATTTTCATGCTTACGGAGAGGACCTGGCGGATCTCCAGGAATTGGTCGGCAAACCGCTTCCGCTCCGCGGACCGTTCGCTGTATCCGGAAGCCTCACCATGCCGGCTCAGCATAAATTTCAAATTCCGGAACTGAAAATCATTCTCGACAAAAACAGTCTTAGCGGTTCCCTGGATCTTGACCTGGGAGGGTCCAACCCGATACTGGGCGGTACGTTCACCTCCAGCAGGCTGAACATCGAGCGTCTGTTGACGCCGGCCCTCCTTCCCGAAAACCTGCTGGAAAGCCTGACCGAAGTGGGGCCCACCCGCCTTACGTTCGAGTCATCCGGCCCTTTTGATCAACTCACCCTCAGCAGGCTTGAATTTCAGACGAACATCAAGGACCTGGTGGCGCTGAATCTTCAGGGTTCCATCGGCGACCTGTCACATTTCAGCGGTGTCGACCTGAGCTTCATGGCCCGGGGTAATGATCTGGCAAACCTGGAAAAAATAGCCGGGCGGAACATCCCGTTAAAGGGCGCCTATAGCCTTTCAGGAAAACTGCAAGACGGTGCAGAAAAAAAATACCGGATCGAGAATATACAGGTTTCAACGGGACTGAACACGTTGAAAGGCCGTACAACCATTGACCTTTCCGGACCGAATCCCATTATCTCGGCCGAAATCGCCGCCCGGGGGTTTACCCTGTCGGCACTGTCCTCCGGGCAGTACCCGACCCTGGACCACTTGAAGAGAGTGGATGATCTCGGCCCCTTTGACATCAGGGCGACCGTGATACCATCCAGTGAAGGCATTGCCCTTCAGGACCTGGACATATCCGCCGGCAATGATGCGCTTGCCAAAGTGCGAGTCAAAGGTTCGGTCGTCGATCTCTATAGCCTGAAGGGCATGCAATTCAGTTTCAATGCATCGGGTCAGGATATCGCAAACCTGGAATTGATAACCGGCCGGCCGCTGCCGGTACGCGGGTCTTATGCGGTATCCGGCCTGGTTTCGGAACATGCGCCGAACAATATCATGATAGGTGATTTGAAGCTTTCGTTGGGCGAAAACCAGCTCAAGGGGTGGGTCAACATCAATATGACCGGCAAACATCCACTTATCGAAACAGAACTGTCTGCCGACCACATCACCTTCGAACCAATCACGTATGCTGCAATCGATCCACTAAAGGATATCCCGGACCTGGGGCCACTCAACCTGTCAATCAAGCTTTCTCAAACCGAGGACTCTCAGAAAGTGAATTATCTCGATTTCAGCATGGGCCACGAAGATACGATCGCCGTCATACTCCGCGGCACCATCAGAGACATTGACCCTTTGAGCGGCATATCCCTTGAATTCTCCGTCACCAGCAAGGACCTTTCCATCCTGAACAGTGCCTATGGCACTGAATACGTGAACAAGATGCCCATCCATGTTGCCGGCCGGTTCGAAAACCCCAAGCCTGGATCGTACACGATCTCCTCCCTACAGGCGATCTATGGCGACAGCGATCTTGCCGGCTCGGTCTCCCTGGACCTGAAAGCCGATCGACCGGATATGGAGGCACAGCTGTTATCCAGGAAATTGGACCTTCGATCGATCATAGAAACATTCCACAAAAAAAAACCCTCCCCTGAAAAATCGAACAAACCGTCAAAAAAAAGGGACAGGGTCTTCTCCAGGCAACCCTTCTCCCTGGAAGCGCTGGACCGCCTGGATGTCGATGTCACCTTTCAAAGCCAGGAACTCCTGCTGCCGAACTTGGCTTTCAATGATGTGCTGCTCAACCTCAGCCTCGATAAAGACGATCTGAACATAGATCCCCTGAAATTCATCATCGGCGGCGGTTCTGCCGAGGGCAAGCTCATCCTGCAATCCAGAAAGAGTGCACCTTTTTTGAAAACAAAATTGGAAATCAGTCAGTTTGACATTGGCCCTATGCTTAAACAATTGGGGCATGACAGCGCCCTAAAAGGCAAACTGGATGCAACCTTTGATTTGGCAGGCAACGGGAATTCCGTGGCCGCCTTGATGGCGGGTCTGAACGGAAATGTCTTCATATCGATACATGACGGACAGATGGAGAGTAAACACCTGGCTCTGCTGGAAAAATACCTGGGCAGCAATATCCTGGACCTACTCAATCCATTCAAGAGCAAATCTACCCTTACCCCGGTCAACTGCCTCGTGAACACTATGAACATCAAGAATGGCGATGCAGCGTACAAACTGGTCCTCGATACCGACCAGACCGCCCTGCTGGTGGTCGGACCCATCGATTTTGAGACCGAGGAACTCGATATCGGCATAAAGCCCACGCCCAAAAAAGGCTTTGGCGGCAGTAACGTCGGCTCCATCAGTTTTTCCTTGAGCAAGCTGTCGCAACCTTTTGGATTGGGCGGAACACTGGTCAAGCCGCAGTTGGTTATCGACCCGACCCGCACAGCCGTTACCGCCGGGATATTTGCCGGCGCCATGGCTCTGGGCCCGATCGGTATTGGACTCTTTTTCTCCGATATCTCCGTCGGCAAGAAAAATATTTGTGAAGAAGCTTCAAAAGCCATGCAAAGTGATTAATGTGAACTATCTAAACCGATTTTTTTACAGAGCGCTCACCTGTTTCGCGGTCCTGTTCTTTGCCGCGGCGATGGCTAATGCCGGCCCGCCCTCCTCAGACTGTGTTATCGTGTTGCACGGGCTGGGCAGATCGGCAGACTCCATGGCCAAAATTGAAAAAAATCTTTCTCAAAACGGCTACCAGGTCTGGAATGAGGACTACCCGTCCCTCGATGCGAGCATCGAAACTCTTGCCGACAAGTATATTTCATTGGGGGTTCGCAAATGTATGGAGGGGGGTGCCGGCAACATTCACTTTGTCACCCATTCCATGGGCGGAATTCTGGTCAGGCAGTATCTACAATCAAACAAAATTGACCGACTGGGCAAGATAGTCATGCTCGCCCCGCCAAACCACGGAAGTGAAGTAACCGACCATCTGAAAGACGCATCACTCTACAAAAGCACTATGGGGCCAGCCGGTCAGCAACTGACTACTGAGAAAAGCAGCAAACCCAATTTACTCAAACCGATCCCCGGTGTCATCGGCGTGATTGCCGGCTCGCTCACCTCGGACCCCTGGTTCTCCTGGATGTTCGAAGGCCCCAACGACGGCAAGGTATCGGTTGAAAGCGCCCGACTCCATGAGATGTCGGACTTTCTGGTGGTCGAGCACGGTCACACGTTTATCATGAACAAAAAAGACGTCATCCAACAGATTTTATTCTTTCTGGAACATGGTAAATTTAGCCGTTTTTGCCCTCAAAATCCTTCATGAAGTCGCATAGTGTCTCGATGGCCTTCATGGGTGTGGGATTGTAGATGGACGCCCGGCACCCGCCCACGGAGCGGTGCCCCTTCAAGCCGCCGAACCCGTTTTCAAGGGCCTTCTGAATAAAAGACTTTTCCAGGTCTTCGTCGGGAAGCCGGAAGGTCACGTTCATCACGGAACGGCTTCCCTGGGCTGCAGTCCCACTGTAAAACCCGCTCTCATCGATGACACCGTACAGCATCTCCGCCTTTTCCCGGTTCAGTGCTTCCATTTTTTCAAGACCGCCGACACTCTCCTCCAGCCACTTGAGCACCAACTGCACTGCATAAACGGCAAAGCAGGGCGGGGTGTTGAACATGGAATTTTTGGCTGCAAAAGTGGAATACTTCAGCATGGTGGGAATGTTCTCCGGCACCATTTTAAGAAAGTCATCACGAACGATCACCGTGCAAACCCCGGCAGGCCCCATGTTTTTCTGTGCCCCGGCATAAAAAAGGCCAAATTTGTCCGCATCAAAAGTCCTGCTCAATATGTCCGATGACATGTCGGCAATCAACGGCACGCCGCCGGTATCCGGGAATTCAGCCCACTGGGTTCCTTTGATGGTATTGTTGGACGTGACATGAACGTATGCGGCACCTTCGCTGAAGGCTATATTTTCCGGAATATAGGAAAAATTTTTGTCTTCCGAAGAGGCCACAACCTGAATCGTTTTTCCCTGAATCCGGGCTTCTTTAATCGCCTTGGCAGACCAGGTTCCGGTATTGACATAATCCGCATGTTTGCCTTCGGTCAAAAAATTCATCGGGATCATGCAGAACTGCATGCTGGCACCGCCCTGCAGAAACAAAACCTGAAACCGATCATCGAGATTGAGAACACGTTTGATGCGCTCAACAGCATCGTTGATCACATCGTCGAACCACTTGGACCGATGGCTCACCTCCGTAATGGACATCCCGGATCCTTTAAAATCCAGAAACGAGTCCTGTATCTCTTCCAGCACACTTAAGGGAAGGGCCGCCGGGCCCGCATTAAAATTATAAATTCTGTTGTCCGTCATAGCCTGTCTCCTCCGTGATTTTCGATTTCCTGCGTGGAACGCTAAATTTGATCAGTTACATCCTGATACAAACATTTGATCTTTATTTGAACGATCGCAGTTCTATTGTCAAATAAAATCGCCTGGGATGCCTTCAGGCGGTACGGCTGCGCCGCACCGGATTATCATCATGTTGACAAATCCCGGCTTTAACTTTAGGGTTTACTGATAAATTTCCAGGCAACTTCTTGGGGCTCAGGGTTTGCGCAGAAATAAGTTCACAAATTTTCAGCGTTCAGGCGCCCGTTCAGCAAGGCATAAAAATGCAGGAATATCGGGCATATTTAGAATTTTTGTAACGCTGCTGAGCGGGATGGATGGGCGCTGAAAATGTGAAGTTTTTTTTGCGTGAGCCCTTAGCTAATCCAAAAATGAATACTACGAAGGATCTATGAACCATGAAAATTTTTAAATACCCTTCCCGGGCGGCTGAGAAAAAACTCGCTGCCATAGAAAACCGCTCCATCGGCTTCAGGAAAAAGGACCTGAATGCGGTTGCGCGCATTCTCGATGATGTAAAAAAAAACGGGGATGATGCGCTGATAAGCTACACCAACCGTTTTGACTCGCCGGCAATGAAAAAAACCGCTCTCAAAGTCGGCCGGAAGGAAATGTCCGCAGCCAAAAAAAAGGTTGACCGTGCCTTTGTGCGGGCATTGAACCGGGCATCCCGGCAGATCAGGCATTTCCACCTGCACCAGCAGAGTTCATCCTGGATAAATGTGGAACGGACCGGCACCCTGCTGGGACAGATCGCCAGGCCGGTCGATGCTGCCGGTGTGTATGTCCCCGGCGGTCAGGGAGGAAAAACACCGCTGGTCTCCTCTGTACTGATGTGCGCCATCCCCGCCGGCATCGCCGGCGTCGGCAGCATTTCCATGGTGACACCGCCCATGCGCAACGGGAAGGTGAATCCCCATCTTTTGGTCGCTGCAAAAAAAGCAGGCGTCGACAACGTTTACAAGATCGGAAGCGCCTGGGCGGTAGCGGCCCTGGCCTACGGCACGCAAACGGTCCCTAAGGCTAATGTCATCGTCGGCCCCGGCAACATATACGTGACGCTCGCCAAGAAACTGGTGGCCGGCGAAGTGGGCATCGATATGATTGCCGGCCCCAGTGAAATTCTCATTATTGCCGACGATTCGGCCGTGCCGGAGTATATTGCCGCCGACCTTCTCTCCCAGGCCGAGCATGATCCTCTGGCATCCGCTGTTCTGGTGACCTCATCCCAAAAGATAGCCGCCGCTGTCAACGCTGCGCTGGATGACCAGCTGGCCGCCCTTGCCCGCCGTGAAATAGCGGCGGCTTCCCTCAAGCGCTACGGCGCAATTATGGTCGTCCCGGACATTACTGTTGCCATTGATTTTGCCAACCGAATCGCCCCGGAGCATCTGGAGATGCTGATTAAAAACCCGTTGAACCACATCGGCTCGATACACAATGCAGGGGCTGTATTTTTAGGGAATTATACCCCCGAACCTGTCGGCGATTATGTGGCCGGTCCCAATCACGTGCTGCCAACAGCCGGAACCGCCCGGTACGCATCCGCCCTATCGGTGGATCATTTTATAAAAAAAACCAGCCTCATCCAGTACTCACGGGAGGCCTTTTACAAGGAGGCAAAAGATATCATCCGCCTGGCCGAGGTGGAAGGGCTGGGGGCCCATGCCAATTCAGTTCGCATCCGCCTAAAATGAATTCTCCCGCAGTAAAATGCGGGAGAATTCATTTTTATGCAGGGTCGTATTCAAACACTGATACATCCCGTGCATACGCCGCACATTGGTTCGTAAAATCAATCAATGCCTCGAGTTTGCCCTTTGCCAGACCTGAATCGATAATTTCAGCAGCACGTCCGATGCCGGCTTTCAGGTCCCCTGTTTCACCCGACGCCCAAAGTGCTGCGCCTGCATTGAGAACGATCATGTCCCGCCTGGGTCCCTTTTCGCCATCGAGGATCGCCATGACGGCTGCAGCATTTTCATTGACACTTCCCCCCTTGAGCGCTTCGGAAGCAACCCGATGAAATCCGTAATCCTCCGGTTCGATGTCGAATGTATGAATATCCCCGTCCTTCAGATGGCTGACTTTTGTAGTGCCGCAGAGACTGAGTTCATCATATGTCTCCTCTCCAAAAATAACCACGGCATCTTTTCCGCCAAGCCGCCTGATCACCCTGGCTATTGTGTCCGTCAGGCCGGCTTCATAAACGCCCAGCATGTGTGACGACGCATTGGCTGGATTTGCCAGGGGGTTAATTAAGTTGAATATGGTCCGAATTCCCAACTCCGTTCTTGTCCGTGCGACGCTGCGCATCGGACCGTGCTGCATGGGCGAAAACAGAAGCCCTATTCCCACTTCCTCGATGCAGCGCTCCACATCCGAACTCGATATATCCAGATTGATCCCCAGCCGTTCAAGAACATCGGCCGTACCCAGAAACCTTGACGACATCTTGTTCCCGTATCTTGCAATCCTCCGTCCGCTGCCGGCCACAACAAATGTCGTGGCCGCAGACACGTTGAATATCTGTGTCCCGTTGACACCCGTATCGCTCACTTCGAGGATGGTCTCTTCTTCAAAGTTTATATCGTCACGATCCAGGTTGAGCAGGTGATTGTTCAACTGAAAGCGGTACAATCTTGCTTTCAGAGCCCTGGCGGCACCTGTAATTTCATCGACAGATTCGCCTTTCATCCTGAGCGCCGTCAGAAGAGCCCCCACCTGCGACGCCGGCACCTTACCGTCAATAATCCGGCCCACGACCGCCTCCGCTTCTTTTTCCCCCAGCCCTTTTCCCAGTACTACTTTTTTTATTGCCGCTCTGATCATGATTTCCTCCCTTG
>Ga0164313_10001186_pt1 | contig 22837 bp, 24 predicted proteins | sample GuaBasSedimGuay4_FD_113735 | JGI IMG/M metagenome (GOLD analysis project Ga0164313, IMG submission 113735) | Subseafloor sediment microbial communities from Guaymas Basin, Gulf of California, Mexico - Guay4, Core 4569-4, 0-3 cm | ecosystem: Environmental > Aquatic > Marine > Hydrothermal vents... | reverse complement strand
TTTGTACTCAGAAAACGAACTGAACATTGCTCCTCTGGCATTGTTTAATAAGCAAAATGAATAATTTATAATTTAGATTTATGAAAAAATCAATGAAGAGAATTTTATTGCCTGTGGTACTATTTGCCATGGCGGGAATCATCCTTTCAGCATGCAGTAAATATCCAACCTATACTGTAAATACTGAGGATCTGGATATGGTATGGACCGAGTATGATCAATCTGTAAACTTTGCAGAATTCAAAACATACTATGTTCCTGACACACTTCTGCTTGACAGTACAATGTCTGCTGAGGACAAGGCTTATATCCAGGAATATTATGAGAATATCCTGGAGGAGATCAATTCCAATCTGTCTGCCCTGAATTATACGAGGGTTGACTCATCGGCAAATCCGGATATGGGCTTGGTCATTTCAATTATTACTCAAACAAACTATGTGTACTCATATAGTTACTGGTGGTATTATCCTCCTTATTGGGGATATCCGGGTTATGGCTATTCATATCCATGGGCTACCTATATGGGTTCCTATGAAGAAGGTGCATTAATCTTTGATCTGGCTGATCTGAGAAATATTGATCATCAAAACAAAAACATCAACGGTATATGGTCTGCCCTCTGTGGAGGTATCCTCACCAACAGCGCCAGCACTCAAATCTCCAAACGTTTATTAAATGGAATTGATCAGGCCTTTGTCCAATCACCTTACTTAGGCACAGAGTAGTAATCATATCGTTATAATCAGAAAAAAATAATATCATGAAAAAATATTTTCTAATCAGTATAATCGCTCTCTGTGCAGTATTTTTTGCGAATCCGGTAAGTGCACAGATGGACACACATTGGGAAGTTCAATGGAATATTTCTGTCCCAACCGGTGAATTTGAAGATTTTATTAATGAATCAAGCGTTCGCGGGATTGAATTTGGCGGTACGTATCATTTTGAAACCGGCGTAACTCTTGGTGGTGCTTTTGGCTATGCGGCCTTCTTTAAAAAGACTGGCAGGATGACAATTGATTATCAGAATAATACAGTTACAGCAGTTCATTTCAGGGACATGTTCAGCTATTTTATTATGGCTCAAGGGGGTTATGCATATCAGACAGATTTCCCGGTATCACCATATGCCCGCCTGGGTATTGGTGCTTATTACACCGAAATGCTCACCCAGGTTGGCTTGCTTTACTGGCGTGATGAAAACTGGAATTTTGGTCTCCGTCCGGAGGTTGGAGCACTGATTGAGATCCCTAATTCAGGGGTAGGCTTCGTTGTAAATGCGAAATACAATACACTGTTTAATTATTCAGATAACTACGACAACCTGAGCTATTGGGCATTTGGTGTTGGGTTTATCTTTGGATTCTAAGTTATAATACCATTCATAAAAGGTCATTTCATCCGTAAGGAGAAATGACCTTTTTAATATATCAATTATGAGAAAATATTTAGTTGGATCCGGTGTAGTCTTATTGATTACACTTATGGTAGCATGCACAGCCGGAAAAACATCGGTAACGGGCTCCTGGACCAGGCTTGATCATGAGCCGGAGCAGTTTAAGAAAATAGTTATTCTGGGTATAGCCCAAAATTCTCAAAACCGCCGCATTTTTGAAGATCAGGTGGAAACCAGGCTGGCAGCAAAGGGCTATCCGGTCATTGCCGCCCTTGATCTTTTGCCACCAAATGCAGCTATAGGGACCATCACAAAAGAAATTGTTGGCAGTATATTTGAATCCGCTAATATCGATGCAGTTTTCACCATGAGTATGCGCCACCAGGAAGATACGCGGCACTATGTTCCCGCACGTGGAACATATTATACACCCTATTATTCAACCATGGGGTTCTATGATTACTACGGCGGGTTTAGTAATTACTACTATACTCCCGGCTATTATACAGGATCATTCCAGGTTTTCCTCGAAGCGAACTTTTTCAACTTGGAAACAGGAGAATTATTATGGTCGGCACAGACAAAAACCCAGGATGTGCATGATATCAATAAAATGGCTATACAATTTGCCGACGCCATCGTAGAAGACTTTATCCGGCAAAATGTAGTGCCTGCCCCCCCTGAAGCAAGCAAAAAAAAATAAGCTTAGTCGCCTAAGGTGGCAACCATCACCGCTTTGATGGTGTGCAGCCTGTTTTCAGCTTCATCAAATACGATGGAAGCCTCTGATTCGAATACATCGTCAGTTACCTCCATGGCTTCTACACCAAATTTTTTGCGGATATCTTCTCCCACCTGGGTTTCACAGTTGTGGAATGAAGGAAGGCAGTGGAGGAACTTAGTATTCGGATTGCCTGTCTTTTTCATCAGGGAAGCATTGATCTGGTATGGCATCATCATCTTAATCCTGCGCTCATACTCTGAATCAGGCTCTCCCATCGATACCCATACATCGGTATAAAGGAAGTCGACACCCTTAACCGCCTGATCTATATCTTCGGTGATCATGATCTTTGCGCCTGTTTCTTTGGCGATCTCTTCACATTGTTTTACCAGTTCTTCGGTTGGATGGAATTCCTTAGGAGCAGCAGCCCTGAAGTCCATTCCCATCTTGGCAGCGCCAACCATCAGGGAGTTCCCCATATTGTTGCGTGCATCTCCAACATAACAGAACGACACCTGGTGCAGCGGTTTATTGCTGTGTTCCATCATGGTGAGGAAGTCTGCCAGGATCTGTGTCGGATGGTATTCATTGGTAAGGCCGTTCCATACGGGTACGCCGGCATAAGCACCTAACTCTTCTACGATGTCCTGACCGAACCCACGGTATTCAATTCCGTCATACATACGACCAAGCACCCTCGCCGTATCTTTCATGCTCTCTTTTTTCCCGATCTGGGTACCTGTAGGTCCGAGATAAGAAACCAGGGCGCCCTGGTCAAAGGCAGCCACTTCAAAGGCACAACGAGTGCGGGTTGAAGCTTTTTCAAATATCAGGGCGATATTCTTGCCTTTCAGCTTTTGTTGCTCTGTTCCTGAATATTTGGCCTTTTTAAGGTCCATGGAAAGGTCGAGAAGAAACTTGATCTCCTTCGGACTGAAGTCTAAAAGCTTCAAAAAATTCCTGTTTCTGAGATTGAATGCCATCAGTGTAAGTCTTTATAAATATGATTATTAAATAAATGCTATTTCATTAAGCGATTGCAAAATTATAAAATTTTACACTCAAAAGTGAAAACTTATAACTAACTCAACACCCACCGCGTCCGCTGTAGCGAAGCGAAGGAGGAACACTCAACACTCAAAACTTATTATATTTGTATCTATGCTCATCATCGACGACATCATGGTATCTGATGACCTGTACCTGGTCAAGTTCCTTTGCCTGCTGGAGAAATGCCTTGGCGCCTGCTGTGTGGAAGGGGATGCAGGAGCGCCCCTTGAAGAGGAAGAGATCTCAGACATGGAGGATTATATTGAAGAGATCATGAAATATATGATCCCGGAGGGAATAGAAGCCGTGAAACAATGCGGGGTATTTGATTATGATATGGATGGGACCTTTGTCACACCACTGATCCGTGGAGGTGATTGCGCATTTATCAACTTCACCAAAGGCATTGCCTGGTGCGCAATAGAAAAGGCTCATGAAGAAGGCGATATCCCGTTCAGGAAGCCGATTTCGTGCCACCTATACCCTGTAAGGATCACAAAAGTGGGAGAAACCGAAGCGGTGAATTATCATAAGTGGCAGGTATGTAACCCTGCCCTGGAGAAAGGCATACGGGAAGATGTTCCGATGTATGTATTCCTGAAAGATGCCCTGATTAGAAGGTATGGGGAACGGTGGTACAGCAAGCTGGTTGACGAGATCGGAAAAATAGAGAATTAAGCATTTACCTTATTGTATTATTATGGCTGAAATGATCTTCGACATGGAGCAGGCTAAAGGGATGGACCCGGGTGAACTGCTCAAGGCGCTGAAATCTGATCCCAAATCAGGATTAAGTGAAAAGCAAGTTGAGGAGAGAAGGCAAACCTTCGGATACAATGAAATTGTGGAGAAGAAGGAAAGCCTGCTGATCAGGTTCCTGAAGAACTTCTGGGGACCCATTCCATGGATGATCGAAGCTGCTGTCATACTCAGCATCATTGATAAAGACTGGAAAGATGTGATTATCATTGGTTCTTTGCTGCTCCTCAATGGCCTGATCGAGTTTGTGCAGGGCTATAAAGCCGATAATGCGATGGCCATGCTTAAGAAAAACCTGGCAAGCAAGTCCAGGGTGCTGCGCAACGGAAAGTGGCTGGAAATGGATGCCAGGGAATTGCTTCCCGGTGATATTATTCGCATACGCCTTGGTGATATTATCCCCGCCGATGTGAAACTGCTTGATGGAGATTACTTGATACTGGATGAATCGGCCCTGACAGGTGAATCACTGCCGGTGGAAAAGCAGGCAGGAGATATTGCGTACTCGGGTGCTGTGGCTAAACAGGGTGAAATGAATGCTGTAGTATATGGTACTGCTGTGAATACATTTTTTGGTAAGACCGCCAAGCTTGTAGCTGAAGCAAAGACCAAGAGCCATTTCCAGAAAGCAGTGATCCGGATAGGTGATTACCTTATCATTTTGAACTTCATCCTGGTGCTGATCGTGATCCTGACAGGTTTGTTCCGCCAGGAAAGGCTGATCGACCTGGTGCAGTTTGCCCTGGTACTGACCGTGGCATCAATCCCGGCAGCATTGCCGGCAGTACTCAGCGTGACCATGGCAGTGGGTGCACTGAAATTATCGAGAAAGAAAGCCATCATCAGCAAACTGGTTGCTGTAGAGGAAATGGCCGGAATGGATATTCTCTGTTCCGACAAAACAGGTACCATCACACAGAACAAGCTTGGCGTAAAAGGCCTGTTTCCCCTGGCGGGATTCAGCGAGGAAGATATATTGTTGTATGGATCCCTTTCTTCCAAAGCTGAAAATAATGATGCACTTGACAATGCAGTGCTTGAAATGGCGGAGAAGAATACCAACCTCTGGCCAAAAGTGGGTGGATACAGTGTGAAAGACTTTAAGCCTTTTGATCCCATTTCTAAGCGGACCGAGTCGCTGATCGGGGGTGGGGGCAAAGACTTTAAGGTGAGCAAAGGGGCACCGCAGATGATACTTGAACTTGTGAACAACAACGCCGAAGTCAAAGAGGAGGTAGAAAAGATCGTTGATGAAGCAGGGACTCATGGATACCGAACGCTGGGTGTTTCCCGTACCAATGAAGCGGGGGAATGGGAATATGTCGGATTGCTGGCATTGAATGATCCGCCCCGGGAAGATTCGGCGGAAACCATACGGCAGGCGCAGGAGATGGGCGTGAAGGTGGAAATGGTTACCGGCGACCATACTGCAATAGCCATAGAGATTGCCCAGCAGGTGAACATAGGGAAGCATATTGTCCCTGCCAATGAATTCGTGGACCTTCCCGACAGGAAGGCCAGGAAACTAATAGAAGAAGCCGATGGATTCAGCCAGGTGTTTCCTGAACATAAATATGAAATTGTACAACTATTACAGGAGGGCGACCATATTGTCGGGATGACCGGTGATGGGGTAAACGATGCTCCTGCACTTAAAAAAGCCGACGCTGGGATCGCTGTGGATGGCGCTACAGATGCAGCCAAATCAGCAGCCGACATTGTGCTCACCAAACCCGGCTTATCCGTTATTGTTGATGCCATCAAAGAAAGCCGCAGGATTTTTCAGCGCATGCAGAGTTATGCCATCTACAGGATATCAGAAACCATCGATGTGCTCTTCTTTACAGTGCTGGCCATACTTTTCTTCAAGGAGTATCCGGTCACCGCCGTGATGATCGTACTTCTGGCCGTATTCAACGACTTTCCCATCATGACCATTGCTTATGACAGAGTACGATACAGCATGAAACCTGAAAAGTGGAACATGCGGAAGGTGATTAGCATCGCTTCGGTGCTGGGCTTTACCAATGTGTTCTTTACCTTCGGGATGTTCTACCTGGGAAAGCATTATTTTAAAATGGAATTTGTGGAGGTGCAAACACTTGTCTTTGCCGAGTTGGCCATTGCCGGTAATCTGACCATATTCCTCTCACGAACTTCAGGCCCACTCTGGAGCATCAGGCCGGGCAACGGGCTGGTGATGTCGACCCTGATCTCCAAGATCATCGTTTCCCTGATATGCGCCTTTGGATGGATCATCGCACCCATAGGATGGTATATCTTATTTGTATGGGGATATGCCATGGTACAGATGCTCATCACCGACAGGGTGAAGATTATGGCGTACCGGGTATTTGATCATGGGAGCTTGAGGCATGGAGCTTGAGGCCGCGATATTCGTGTGTGATCTTGTTTGATATGATTCTCATTTGATTTTAGAATTACCTTATTTTTGTCGATAAATAGATATCCCACATGAATCAAAAAGAAATATTGCAAAGATTAGTTGAAGGCAATGAACGCTTTGTTGCTGATAAGCTGGAAGGAAAATTAACAGATGGCTCAAGAAGGAATGAACTTCTGGCAGGCCAGGATCCATTTGCCATTGTCTTAAGCTGCGCCGACAGCAGGGTGGTTCCTGAAATGGCATTCGATACCGGAATTGGTGAATTGTTTGTTGTGAGGGTAGCCGGAAATGTAGCCAATACTTCATCCATTGCTAGTATGGAGTATGCTGTTGCACACCTGGGCACTCCTGTGCTGGTAGTACTTGGCCACCAGAGTTGTGGTGCTGTAACAGCAGCAGTCGGAGGTGGGGATAATGGTTACAATCTCAATCATTTGCTGGCGCACATTGGCCCTGCAATTCATGCTACACCTGAAGGCGCTTCTGTTGATGAAGTAATAAGAAAGAATGCACAGCTTACTGCAGAAGAGCTGCTCAATCGCTCATCAATTATTGCTGACGCAGTAAAACAGGATAAGTTGAAAATAGTTACGGCATATTACCTTCTGGAATCAGGAAGAGTGGAAATTTTAAAAAGCTAAGACATGGAACCATTGTTAATGGCACTCACATAATTTAATCGATAAAAATGAAAGCAAAAAAAATAGCATTAATAACAGGAGCATCGACCGGAATCGGGAAAGAATTTGCTCACATACATGCAGAAAAAGGTGGCGATATGGTGATCGTTGCCAGAAATAAAGAAAAACTGGAAGCACTAAAACTTGAGCTGGAAAACAAACATTCAGTCAACGTAATGGTTATTGCAAAAGATCTGGGCCTTTTGGAAGCACCAACAGAAATTTATGATGAGGTAAAAAAAGCTGGTATTGAAATTAATTACCTCATCAACAATGCAGGATTTGGAGGCCTGGGAAAATTTCATGAAAGGGAATGGGAGCAGGATCTGGCAATGATCAACCTGAATATTGTCGCCCTGACGGCCCTCACACGCTTTTTCCTACCCGATTTTGTGAAAAGAAATGAAGGAAGGGTTTTGAATGTCTCTTCAACAGCCAGCTTAATACCCGGCCCATTACAGGCAGTATATTATGCCACCAAGGCTTATGTTACATCTTTTAGCAATGCTGTAGCAGAAGAATTGCACGATACGAATGTTAGCGTAACTGCATTGCTTCCCGGAGCCACTGAATCAGAATTTGGTCGTGTTTCAGGCATGGATAAAACAGATATGTTCAATAAACCATTTAAAGCACGTGGAGTGGCCGAGGATGGATATAACGGTATGCTGAAAGGAAAGCTGGATGTTATTTCCGGGATTACATTCTCACAAAAGCTGATGTTTCCAATGACTAAGATAGTGCCTAAGAAAATAATCCTCAAGCAAGTCCGCAAAATGCAGGAAGTATAATCCAAAAACAAAGAGACCTGGCAGGTCCCTGACCTGCCAGGTCTCATTATTCAAAAAAAGATGCTGTAAATTCTATTCTCCTCCGGCTGCAGCTTCTGCTGCTGCCATGCCGGCCAGTTCTTTATCTATATGGAAAAGACCACCTTTTTCTCCGGCTGCAAGCTTGAATTTGTCAAGTATGCTGCGGGCAAGGCTTTCTTCCTCAATTTGTTCGGTTACAAACCATTGCAGGAAGTTATGTGTGGTAAAGTCTTTTTCATCCATGGAGAGGGCTACGAGATTATTGATCAGGCTGGTGACCAGGATCTCATGTTCGAGTACCTGCTCAAAAACTGCTTGCAGCGACTTAAATTCGCATACAGGCTCTTCAAGTGCCTGCACCCTGGCATGACCGCCCCTGTCATTTACATAATAGAGAAACTTGAGGGCATGTTCACGCTCTTCGGTAGCGTGTGCGAAAAGAAATTGAGCCGCTCCGGCAAAACCATTCACCTCACACCATGAGGCCATGGATAAATATAATCTTGAAGATTCTTCTTCAGCCTTGATCTGTTCGATAATGGCTTTTTCAAGTTTCTTTGATAACATAACTTTAAATTTTGAAGTTCTTATTCTCTATTCTTTATCTTAACCCTTCAGTGCTTCAGCACCGCTTACGATCTCGAGGATCTCATTTGTGATCGATGTCTGGCGTGCCTTGTTATATGAAAGCTTAAGTTCTTTAAGCATTTCGGTGGCATTGTCGGTGGCCATGTGCATGGCTGTCATCCTGGCACCATGTTCCGAAGCAAATGAATCGAGCAGGGATTTGAAAAACTGGATCTTAAGACTTTTTGGAACTAGTTCCCGTACGATATCTTCTTTATTAGGTTCGAAGATATAATCAACCTGAAGATTGGATCCATCATTCTCGGGGGGAAGGATGGGCAGAAACTGCTCTGTGAGCAGGACCTGCATTGCTGCATTTTTGAACTGGTTATAAATGAGCTCAATGCGATCGTATTTCTTATCAGCAAAATCCTGCATCAGCCTTTCGGCTATGGGTAGGGCATTTTCGTAATTCAGCTTATCGAAGATCTCAATATCCTGTCCATCCACCGGGAAACCATGCCTCTTAAAATATTCGGCACCCTTTTTCCCAATGCAATATAATGATAGACCACCCTTTTGGTGAACATCAGCATAGGTCGTCTTGATCAGGTTCTCGCTTTGCTTAATTACGTTGGAGTTGAAAGCACCGCATAATCCACGGTTGGAAGTTACCACTACAAGCAGTACTTTCTTTAATTCACGTGTATCGGAATAAACTGCCTCATCAGCCTGGTCGAGCCCGGCACTCAGGCTTTGCAGGAATTCCTGCAGCTTTTGAGCATATGGGCGTAATTGCAGGATGGCCCTCTGTGCTCTGCGCAACTTGGAGGCAGCCACAAGCTTCATAGCGCTGGTGATCTGCTTCGTTGAATCAACAGATTCTATCCTGGTTCTTACTTCCTTTAAATTAGGCATTTTCTAATATTTTATTCTACGTACCGGTCTGCTATATTCTTTGCTGCCACTTCAATGATCTTTGTAACATCATCGTTCAGGATGCCTTTTTCAAGATCCCTGAGTGTTTTGCTGTATTTTTCATCCATAAAATGGAGAAATTCAGTTTGGAAATCCTGAATTCGGGCTACGGGTACCTTTCGTAAAAGACCCTTTGAACCACAATAGATAATTGCGATTTGTTTCCCAACCTCCATTGGAGAGTATTGATCCTGTTTCAGGATCTCAACATTACGCTTTCCTTTTTCCAATACTGCCATCGTGGCCGTATCCAGGTCTGAACCAAATTTTGAAAAAGCTTCCAATTCACGATATTGTGCCTGGTCAAGTTTCAGTGTTCCGGCTACTTTCTTCATCGCTTTTACCTGTGCGTTACCACCCACCCTGGAAACAGAGATCCCCACATTGATGGCGGGGCGGATACCTGCATTAAAAAGGTTTGACTCCAGAAAGATCTGTCCGTCGGTGATCGAGATCACGTTGGTAGGGATATAGGCCGATACATCACCCGCCTGGGTTTCGATGATCGGAAGCGCAGTGAGTGAACCACCACCCTTAACTTTTCCTTCCAGGCAAGCAGGAAGGTCATTCATGTTTGCAGCAATCTTATCCGAAGAGATTATCCTGGCAGCTCTTTCAAGCAGGCGTGAGTGGAGGTAAAAAACATCACCCGGATATGCCTCACGGCCCGGAGGCCTCCTGAGCAACAGTGATACTTCACGATAGGCAACAGCCTGTTTCGAAAGGTCATCATAAATTATCAGCGCCGGCCTGCCCGTATCCCTGAAATACTCGCCGATAGAGGCACCTGCAAAAGGTGCATAAAACTGCATGGCAGCAGGATCGGAGGCTGTGGCGGTAATGACAACAGTATATGCCATGGCACCATGGTCTTCAAGGATCTTTACCGTATTGGCTACAGAAGAACCTTTTTGTCCGATTGCGACATAAATACAAAATACAGGTTCGCCGCTGTCATAATATTTTTTCTGGTTGATAATGGCGTCAATGGCAATAGCGCTTTTACCGGTCTGACGGTCACCAATGATCAGCTCACGCTGCCCGCGGCCGATGGGAATCATGGCATCGATGGCTTTGATACCTGTCTGGAGAGGCTCATTAACCGGTTGGCGGAAAATGACACCGGGAGCTTTTCTTTCAAGAGGCATGAGGAATTTTTCTCCTGCAATCTCTCCTTTACCGTCGATAGGTTCACCAAGGGTATTGATAACCCTGCCGAGCATGCCTTCGCTAACGTTGATTGAGGCAATTTTTCCGGTACGTTTAACGCTGTCGCCTTCCTTGATATTTTCCGGATCCCCGAGAAGTACTACCCCTACATTATCCTGCTCGAGGTTAAGGATGATTCCCCTTAAGCCGGTTTTGTCAAATTCAATCAACTCACCTGATTCAGCATTGTTCAATCCATAAATACGAGCAATGCCGTCGCCTACTTCCAGTACAGTACCTACTTCCTGCAGTTCTGTTTCATTTTGATATCCTGATAATTCCTTTCTGAGGATGGCGGATACTTCTGCTGGTTTAATTGATGTCATATGATGGTTTTTTATAATTCTCTAACATATAAATTAATCTCTGCCGATCCCTTTTTCAGCTTCTTGAGCTGATATGCGATGCTGGCGTCATACCTGTAGTCGTCGTAGTTGAGCACAAAGCCCCCAAGCAGTTCTTTCTTTACATCTTCGATCAATTCCACGCTCCCCTTTGTTTGTTCTTCCAGCAGTTCGATCACTTTTTTGCGGATGTCGGCTGTGATGGTCGTGGCACTTTCGAAGTAAATGGTAAAGATGTTTTTAAATTTCTTGTATGCGAAGATGTACTCCTCAGCAATTTGTTTGATAAAGCTTTCCCTATTCTTGCGGGTTATAATATCCAGGTATCTCATGCTCATATCGCTGAGCTCTTTACCAAAAATGGCTCTGAGTATCTTTTGCTTCTTCTCGGTACGGATCACCGGACTCCTGAGAAGCTGGTTAAAATCAGCATTCGATTCACAAACGGATATGATCAGTTCCATATCTGTTTTAGTTTCCTCAATATGATTCATCTCCAAAGAGAAGTCGAAGAGGGCCTTGGCATACCGTTTTGCGATCAATGAACCTGGCATGTGATTAGTTGAATTTTGTGTTTTCGATCAGTTTCTTAAGATAAGCTTCCTGCTTATTTTCGGCAGCAAGCTCCCTTTCAAGGACTTTCTCAGCCACTTCGATGGAAATGGATGCGATCTGGTTCTTCAGATCGGTCATGGCAGCCATCTTTTCATTTTCGATACGCTCCTTGGCATTCTCAACAATGTTGTTGGCTTCCTCATTGGCTTTTGTCTTTGCTTGTTCAATGATGCTTTCTTTCACTTTACGTGCATCACGAAGCATACCAGCGCGTTCCTCCTGGGCTTCCTTAAGCAGTTTCTCATTGTCCGATTTGAGGTTCTTCATCTCTTCACGGGCCTTGTTGGCCTGATTCAGGGCCTCATCAATGGTTTCCTCCCTGTCGTGGAGTGATTTCAGGATCGGCTTCCAAGCATAACGCCTCAAAATGAAGACGAGGGCAACGAAAGAAACGGTCATCCAAAGTATCAGACCTATTCCGGGGCTAACTATTTCCATGATTTTTCCTTTTTATTTTTTAAAAGTTCCCTGCATCGTAACCAACCGTTAAAATGCAGGGAACATAGCGCGCCTTCCTATAGGAGGACGAGCAAGAAACTTACGACAATAGCAAAGAATGCCACACCTTCGATAAGTGCGGCGGCGATAATCATGGTTGACCTGATATCACCGACTGCTTCGGGTTGACGTGCAATAGATTCTACAGCTCCGCGACCGATCTGGCCAATGCCAATACCGGCTCCGATTGCTGCGATTCCTGCGCCAATCCCGGCACCCATCTGTGCAAGTGGGGCGAGGTCTGCTGCTGCCTGTAACATAATACTTAAAAGGCTCATAATACTTGTTATTTAGTTGTTATTATAAGGTTCGTTAATGATGTTCTTCAATGGCCATTCCAAAATACAGGGCTGAAAGAAGGGTAAATACGTATGCCTGAATGAATGCAACCAGCAATTCGAGCAGGCTCATGAATATGGCAAATGGGACGGCAAAAAGTGTTCCTGCCAGTCCGGCATATGCATTGATGTTTCCGAAAATAAATATCAAACTGATAAAGCCAAGGATAATGGTATGCCCTGCCGTGATATTGGCAAAGAGACGAACCATCAACACAAAAGGCTTGGTAAACAATCCCATGATCTCAACAATAGGCATCAGGGGGAAGGGGAACTTCAGCCACCAGGGTACGCCCGGTGCATTTACGATATGTGTCCAGTAATTTTTGTTTGCGCTGAAGGTTGTGATAAGGAAGGTAAAGATGGCCATCACCCCGGTAACTGCGATGTTACCGGTAACATTAGCCCCACCCGGGAAAAAGGGAACGATCCCCATCAGGTTATTCAGGAAAATAAAGAAAAATATCGTGAGTAGATATGGCATGTAACGCTGATAGCGTTTTTCGCCTATCGATGACTTGGCAATGTCGTCACGGATAAAAACAATGATGGGCTCCATGAAGGATTGAAGTCCTTTTGGGGCCTGTCCTTCCCTTCTGCGATACGCCCTTGCAACAGATGTAAACACAATGATGAGCAAGATTGAACTCATCAGGATCGACAATACATTTTTGGTGATCGAAAGGTCGAGGGGAAGCGATGAAGATCCTTCTTCTGCAATAATCTCATCGTCGACCATACCATGTTGAACAGCACGCAGTATCTTGCCTTTATTCTCACCTTCACCTGCGATATAAAATCCTTTATGCTCATGTCCGTGAGACAGCTTGTTTGACCAGAAAGCATGAAATTCACCGTCGTGGATCAGGAGTACCGGCAATGGGATTGAAATATGATGACCTTTATAGGTCCAGAGATGCCACTCGTGGGAGTCGATCAGGTGTTCGATGATCATCTTCCCCGCATCCAGTTCACCTTCGTGAGCTTCCTCTTCGATCTGCTCTATTTCCTTGCTATGTCCATCTTCGATCGGACCGGAAAACACATTGGCTGAGGTCATCACAATGGAAAAGATAATCATCCCAAGAATGATGAAAGATAAAAAACCGGCCTTAGATCTTTTAAAAAATTGAGGAAAATTCATATAACAGAGACTGTATATTTTTTCGAATGCAAAGCTATAAATATTATATGATATAATAAAGAACTTTTCTAAATAATACAATAAAGTGCAGGGTCCAGGGTTCAGGGTGCAGGGAGGAAGTGAGGTATCTGGCATCAAGATTCCGGACTCCCGATTCAACCGATTTAACAAATTCAACCTATTTACCAGTGCGAATTTCCTTGTTTCTTTTCTCAAAAATCACTAAATTCACACCAACAGAAATAAACTAAGGAGTATGAGCAAGCTAAAATTTTTATTGATCCCATTCATTTTTACAGGGATGATCGCCTGCGTACCTCAGGCTGAAAAGTGTCCGGAAGTAGATTTCGACAAGGAGTTATCGGATATCAGAACAGTACTGGAACAATATGAACTTGCCAGGGAAGGTGAAGACTTTACTACCGTTGAGCAGACCTGGGCACCCGACGACGACATTGTATTGTTTGGTACGGATGGTGATGAGCAGATGGTCGGCTTCGGTGAGATCAAAAAGGCCATGAGCAGGCAGTTTGATGAGTTTGAGAACACCCTGATCAACATTTCCGACCAGAAGATAAAGATCAGCAAGGGTGGGAATACGGCCTGGTTTTCTCAAGTACTTGATTACAATTTTATCTATCAGGGGGAGAATATGTCATTTGAAGGTATTCGCTCAACCGGTGTGATGGAAAAACGTGAAGGCCAATGGAAACTGGTCCAAGGCCATCTGTCGGTACCCTACGAAGCTGAAATTGAAGAAGAGGCCAGATAATCCTGCTTAAAAGGCAGGTGTGAATTGTTTCAGGAACCGTTGATCATTTTCGAAGAAGTACCTGATATCCTTGACAGCGTATTGCATCATTGCTACGCGCTCGATTCCCATACCAAAAGCAAATCCGGAATAAACTTCCGGATCGATGCCGCAGTTTTTTAGTACTGCCGGATCTACCATACCGCATCCCATGATCTCCAGCCAGCCGGTGTATTTGCATACGTTACAACCCTTGCCTTTGCAGAGGATACATGAAATGTCCATTTCGGCAGAAGGTTCAGTGAAGGGGAAATAGGATGGCCTGAAGCGGATCCTGGTTTCCTCTCCGAACATTTCGGTGGCGAAATAGTAGAGTGTCTGTTTAAGGTCGGCAAAAGAAACACCTTTATCTACATACAGGCCTTCCACCTGATGGAAGATGCAGTGTGAGCGGGCGGAGATGGCTTCATTTCTGAAGACCCTGCCGGGAGAAAGTGTCCTGATAGGAGGTTCGGTGGTTTCCATTACTCTGACCTGCACCGAGGAGGTATGGGTGCGGAGGGCTACCTGGTCTTTATACTCTTTCCCTTTTTCGATAAAAAAGGTGTCCTGCATATCTCTGGCGGGATGTTCCGGCGGGAAGTTTAGTGCAGAGAAATTATGCCAGTCGTCTTCCATCTCCGGACCATCGGACACGTTAAACCCAATATTCTGGAATATGCTGATGATGCGGTTCCTGACAAGGGAGATCGGGTGACGTGAGCCAATGCTGATCTCTTCGGCAGGGCGGCTCAGGTCAGTATCTGACGATTCTGACACACCCCCCAGCTCAAGCTGTGACTTGAGTTCGTTGATCTTTTCTCCGGCCTTTTGCTTGAGGGTATTAAGGGCCTGTCCAATCTCTTTCCTTTGCTCGGGTGCCACATTCCTGAAATCGGCAAACAATGATGGGATCAGACCTTTTTTACTTAAAAAGCGGATGCGCAGTTCTTCGACATGCTCATGGCTTTCCGCCATCAGCTGTTCTATCTCTTTGCTGAGCTGCCTGATCTTATCTTTCATATGCTTAGTCGATGATCTTCACCGTCATGCTGACATCCTCAATAGGCTTGTCGCGGTAACCAGTTTGTACTGCTGCGATCTTGTCGACCACACCCAGGCCTTCGATTACTTCGCCAAAAACGACATAATCATAATCGAGGAAGGGAACGCCGCCGATAGTTTTGTAAATTTGTCTTTGTTCGTCGGTCCATTCACAGCTTTTGCGTGATTCGAGGGCATCCAGTTCGGCATCGCTGTAAACTTTTCCCTGAACAATGTAAAACTGAGATCCGCTGGAACGTTTTTCCGGGTTGACACCATCGCCTTGGCGTGCTGCGCACAGTGCACCTTTTTTATGGATGTGTGCAGGAACAAATTCAGCCGGGATGGTATATCCAACATCTACTGATCCGTCTTCTTTTCCACCACCCTGTATCATAAAGTTAATGATGATACGGTGGAAGGTTGAACCGTTGAACCAGCCTTCTTCAACAAGCTTGATAAAATTATCGCGATGGCCGGGTGTATCATTGTACAGCATACCGGTGATATCGCCGTAGTCAGTGTGAATTACAAACATAGTTTCGTTTTGAGAATATGACATGCCTCCGAAAAAAAGGCTGATCAATAATATAACAATTGCTTTTTTCATTTCATTATAATTTTTGTAACAAGAGTTTGCAAATTTAATAAAAATATCGGGCAACGACTATCGGGCTTCATACCCCGCACTCCAACAACCATAAAACCATAAAACAATGAAACAATGAAACAGTGAAACAATGAAACAATGAAACAATGAAACAATGAAACAGTGAAACAATGAAACAGTGAAACAATGAAACAATGAAACAATGAAACAGTGAAGCATTAAGAATCCTTCTTTCCCTTCATCTCCATATAATGCTTGCGGCAAAGTGGCTCATAGGCTTCTGCTTCGCCAAGCATCACCTGTCCGTCCTGGTCAACAGTTCGGTGGGTGTATTGGGCCAGGTCGCCGCAATAAGGACAAATAGCATGGACCTTGGTCACATATTCTGCCGTTGCAAGAAGGGCAGGGATGGGCCCGAATGGTTTTCCGAGATAATCCATATCGAGGCCGGCCACGATCACACGCACTCCATTATTGGCAAGTGTATTGCAAACGGAAGAAAGTTCTTCATCAAAAAATTGGGCTTCATCAATGCCAACTACATCAAAATCGTTGGCCATCAGCAGTATCTGGTTGGAAGATTGTACAGGCGTGGAACGGATGGAATTGGCATCATGTGAAACCACGTCTTCCTCATCATACCTAGTATCTACAGAGGGTTTGAAGATCTCCACCTTCTGCTTTGCGATCCTGGCCCGCTTAAGCCTACGGATCAGTTCCTCGGTCTTGCCGGAAAACATAGAACCGCAGATTACCTCGATCCAGCCGCTTCTTTCTCCATTATTTGACTTTTCTAAAAACATTGGTATTGCCCCAACTCAATCTTTTATATCTTTATTCGTTGATAATACAAAGGTACAAATTCCTGCTTTGTTGTGGATGATTAGATGTAAATTATTCAGGGACAAAATGTTTGGATTTGCCATCCTTATATAAAATCAATTCATAACATAATAATACCTTGCATAAATGGACAATAAGGCACTTTTGAAAGAGATCGCAAAGCACGCTACTATCCTCGATTACCATATTAAAAGACTGGAAAAAAAGCCGGAACAGCTTCATGAGATCGATGTAGAGGTAATGGGTGAAAAGATCAAGGAGATATATAATCTTGTGCATGCTCTTGAAACCGGTGAGCCCAAAATCAAGGAGAAAGTAGTTATTGTAAATGAGGTTGAGAAGGTGCCAATGGTGAAGGTAGAGCCCGAGCCGGAGATACCGGCTCCTGAAGCGCCTAAAGTAAGTTTGGAGAGCGAAGTGCGGAGTTCGGACATACCGGAACCCAACGACCAGCCACCAGTAACCAGCTACGAGGAGCCAGTAACCAGCGACCAGCCACCAGTAGCCAGCCACCAGCCACCAGTAGCCAGGAACCAGCAACCAGAACCCCCCCCGTCCCCCATCCCGGAAGTAAACTCCGAGAGCGAAGTCAGGAGTTCGGACTTGCTTGAGAATGAGACTGAACACAAAACGACTGCTGATCTCTTTTCCGGCCCGACCACCATTGCCGATTCTTTCCAGGCAAAAGGGGATAACACCATTGCTGCAACGGTACATCCCCATGCTGTAGAGGATCTAAAGATGGCTATCGGGATCAATGATAAGTTTCTTTTTATCAATGAGCTGTTTAAAGGGGATCCTTCTGTATACAATGATGCGATTGATAAGCTGAATACAGTTGGCGAAATACAAGCCGCCGATCATGCCATTGAGGGCTACAGGAATGAATATGGTTGGGCAGATAATTCAGAGGCCTATCACAGGCTGAAAAAGATCGTGAAGTCGAAATACAATGCTTAAATTATGCTGTATATAGTACCAACACCCATAGGAAACCTGGCCGATATTACGAAGCGCGCCATCGATATTTTGGGTGAGGTGGACTTCATCCTGGCTGAAGATACCCGCACATCAGGCAATCTGATGAAACATCTTGGTATTTCAAAGCCGATGATGGCCTATCATCAGCATAACGAGCATAAGGTACTACAGAAAGTCATCGACCGCTTAAAGGCAGGTGAGACTGCAGCCCTGGTAAGTGATGCCGGCACGCCCGGGATCTCCGATCCGGCCTTTCTTATCATCAGGGAATGTATCAAAGAAAGCATTGAACTTAGTTGCCTGCCCGGTCCTACGGCATTTGTCCCTGCTCTGGTGGGCTCAGGACTACCCTGCGATCGCTTTGTATTTGAAGGTTTTCTTCCACATAAAAAAGGCAGGCAGACCCGCCTTCAGAATCTGCTGGATGAGAAACGCACCATGGTATTCTACGAATCCCCCCATCGCATCCTTAAAACCCTTAAACAATTTGTTGAAGTATTTGGCGAGGAGAGACAGGCATCCGTTTCACGGGAGATCAGCAAGATATATGAAGAAACCGTTAGAGGAAGCCTCCCCGAGATCATCGCTCATTTCGAAACCAATCCTCTTAAGGGAGAGTTTGTGATAGTCCTTTCAGGGTGTTAAACTGGTAAATTTGTTGAATCCGTTAAATCAGTTAAATCGGGTGTGGTATGTGTGATATTTTTAAATTTTGATTGAATTGGTGAAATGCCCAGTGGTGTTCACTTTTTCGACATTTGAGTAAAGGAGGGCTTGGGAAAATTCTTTATGAGGAGATCTCCTTCAAATATAAGCTATTCTCACCCCAGGAGTTGTAGTTCATTTTCCTAGGACAGTAGTAATTCAAATTTCAAAAATTCCCCACGAAACGGTTCAACCGATTCAACTGGTGAAATTAAACTATTCCTCACAATACCTCTCTAAGATGTAACACATCCAGTTGTTACGGCGTCTTATTGATGTAACACAAAATTAATGTTCTTTGAATGGCTGTACGCTAATGAACAGAAGTGAACGGAATCTGTACACATGTTTAGGTTAAAGTAAAATTAACACCCTTTGTAATACGCTGAAATAAAGACAATTATAATTATGGCACAGAATTAGATGCTATATAACCAAACCGGAATGTGTAACCCAAAAATGTGTAAAATGAAAACAACAGTAATAAGCTTATTCACTTTAATGTTCATGATCTCCCTTTCTGCCTATGCAGATGGAGACGGATCAAAAGGAACTCACCCGAAAGGGAAAACTGAAACCATGCCAACAGAGTTGACGATTCCATCAACCAGCAACCTCATCGTGATCAACCTCAACGAATCACAGGATGCGGCCGGCTTACCACAAGATATCCTCCAGCAGTTCGGAGATGTGATGGTCTATCCCCAAGAAGTAGAGAATGCTGCAGCGGAAGAATGCGTGCTCGTTGGTTTTTCATACGATGATGACGGATTCATTCAAGTTGAAAGCACCCAATCAAGCAATGAGTCCTTCGTCGACCATGTGGTTTCAAGCATCGAGAAGATACGTTTAAGAGATGGCAGCGTAACAATAGGTAAACAGTACTTTGCCAAATTCAGCTTTAAAAAGCTGTAGTGTTAATTTTATGTTAGTTAAACATTAGGTGCATGAGCGCCCCTGAATCCTCAGGGGCGTTCTTTTTTTTCTTATTTTTAAATAAAAATCTATGGCATACACTTACCCTTTCCCCCGTCCCACAGTAACAGTAGATATCATCATCTTCAGGCAGTCAGAGAAAGATCATGAGGTGCTTCTTATCAAGCGTGGAAATGATCCCTTCAAAGGAAAATGGGCTTTGCCAGGAGGCTTTGTCGATAAGGATGAAGTTCTGGAAATTGCTGCCGCCAGGGAGCTGGAAGAAGAAACAGCTTTGAGCGGCATACTGCTCACACAGATGCATACCTTTGGCGACCCGGGACGCGATCCCAGGGGGCATACAGTATCCGTGGCTTATGTAGGATACCTTCCAATTGGTGCGGTAGCCAAAGCGGGCGATGATGCTGATGAAGCAGAATGGTTCAAATTAAATGATCTGCCGGAACTCGCCTTCGACCACAAACTCATTGTGGAAATGGCAGAGTCGATATTTTTATTGTAGATGTACAAGGGATCAGGTACAATGTATTAAGTACAATGCATTATGTACAAGGTACAAGGACATGAAAAAACTTAAACGTATCGTTTTCATGTACCTGATACTTGGTACCTGGTACCTAATACTATTTTAAAACTTCGCTGGCTTAAATACATCATCATCACTTTTCTTGCCAAATGCATAGGTGAACATCAATACAAATGTCCTGGTTAAACCATCAACGCGTACTTCACGCGTGATGAGAGGAGCGGCAACGGACAGAGTGATGGCATCCTCATTTTTCAGCACCCGCTGGTATCCAAGGTTTATGTTCAATGTCAGGCCATCGGAATTATCCAGTGCAACACGGTTTCCCCCCTGGGTGACAATATCTTTCTGTATCCGATACAGGGCCAGCAGGCCAACATTATAGCGGCTTTTTTTAGTGTAAAAAAACCTGTTCAGCCTGATCATACCGTCATCGCCACGTGCCAGGTCATGCATCTGCGTGTATTCCAGGGCATCTTCATTGTCGGGCCATTCGGCATAGTAGAAATAGTTGCTGTTGCTGCCAAAGGGTTTCAAATATCCCAGGCCCAGCTGCCATTTTTTATAAAAGAAGTTGGCACCTAATGCAAGGCTATAGGTTCCCAGGCTGGTTTGGTATACCATGGGGGCACCTTTATCATCGATGGTTTTATTGGAAGTATTGGGCGGAAGCTTGGCGGCAATCAAAAATGACGCGCTCAAGTCTTTCTTTCTGAGATAGGTGTAGTTAAACCCTACACTGATATCACCCACCCCGTAGGTTTGCCCGAGGTTTCCGGAAATATAATGGAAGGGCAACTGTATGAAGATCTGTCCCCTGTCGTCAAACAGCCTGAAGCGCTGCTCGAACTGGACGGTATTGACCAGTGTTTGCCTTTCTCCCAGACCAAAGAAATAGGAAATCTGGGTGTTGTACTTATTACCCATAGTGAGACCCTGTCCGTCGAGGTCGCCCATGCTGCATAAACCGGCATCATTGCATCCCTGCGAAAATATGCTGTGTCCGCTAAACATTACAGCGATCAAAAGAATAATCCGTAGTTTTTTCAATAGTTATTTATTTGTCAGTCGGGAGTATATAGAAAACCTTACAAAAGGAATCGGAAAAAGTTCAATCTGCCTTTTTAAAGACAGAATGGATTTTCATGAAATGAGTACTTTTGAGGCACTCTTATACTAAACTAACCGCAAACTGACCGATTCGTACCACTAACTTTATTTATCTTGACAATCAGCGGATAACTCAATAACTTGCGCAAAAACCTCATTTTTATGAAGCGGACCCTGACCCTGCTCTTTTTTCTGATCACTATCATAGCATTTTCGCAGCAGCATGAGCGTACAGCTATCCCGGCAGGGCAATGGAATACTGCTCCACTGACGGATGCCGATGCAGCGATTTTGAATACCATCGAAGAACTCATACTTCCGACAGACTATAAGTCGAGATCACTCCCCGACAGTATAGACAATTCATTATATAAATGGTTCCGGAGGCCCATCTTCACCCAGGAAAGCTATCCGAACTGCATGCAATCCACCAGCATTGCATATAATTTCACTTATGAGATCAATCGTCTGAGGGACCAGCCGGGTGATGACCCTGACCATCAATACACCACCCATTTTGCCTGGAATTTTTTTAATGGCGGCAATGGCTGGTGGGGAGTGAATTATCTCTTTACCATGGATGTTTTGAAGTATCATGGAACACCGAGTGTTACCGACTATGGTGGTTTTTATGAGGGCGGTGGCCAACGATGGATGTCGGGTTATGATGAATGGTACAATGCCATGAACAACCGCATCTCTGGTATAAAGAAGATTTATGTAGGCGATGAAGAAGGTATCATCACCCTGAAGCACTGGCTCAACGACCACATGGACGGTTCCCCTGCGGGCGGGCTGGCCAGTTTTATTGCCTGCAGCCCCTATGATATGGCCATCCTTCCTCCGGAATCCCCACAGACAGGAAAGCATGTGATCCTCGGCTGGTGTCCCGAAGCACTGCACGGGATGACCATTATAGGTTATAATGACTCCATCCGTTACGATTATAATGAGGATGGGAAATTTACCAACGATATAGACCTCAACAATGATGGTGTCCTTGATGTCAGCGACTGGGAGATCGGGGCCATGAAATTTTGTAACAGCTATGGAGAGGGTTGGGCCGATAGTGGCTACTGCTACATGATGTATAAGACCCTGGCCGATAGATTCGGAGAGGGAGGCATCTGGACCAACACTGTTCATGTGCTTGAAGCAAAGGCAGAACACGATACACGAATGACATATAAGGTGACCCTGGAACATGATTACAGGGAGGCGGTACGTGTGCAGGCCGGCATATCTTCAGACCTCACATCCAATAAGCCTGAACATATCCATTCCTATACCATTTTCAATTACCAGGGGGGATGGCACTATATGCAGGGGAACGATACCACCGAGGCAAATAAGACCATTGAATTTGGTCTTGATGTGAGTCCGCTGCTTTCCCATGTGGAAGCAGGGATGCCCTATAAGTTTTTCCTGATCGTGGATGAAAAAGATCCTGACAATAAGGGCTACGGACAGATAAAGAACTTCAGCCTGATCGATTACCAGGATGGCGTAGCAGAGACTGTTTGTGAAGAGCAGAATGTAGTACTCAATGACAATGGAAGGACCATGATGTCGGTCATATATGAGCCGGCACCCAACGATCTGACGATAGTAACGGAATCCATTCCGGTATACGAAGCGAGTCAGCCAATGAGTATTCAGCTTGAAGCAACGGGCGGGCAACAACCTTATCAGTGGCAGCTCGACAGGAACTATGTGATGAACAGTACCGAAGCTGCTTTTCCTGAAGTGGACGAAGTGCAGATCATTA
>Ga0164313_10001185_pt1 | contig 22839 bp, 19 predicted proteins | sample GuaBasSedimGuay4_FD_113735 | JGI IMG/M metagenome (GOLD analysis project Ga0164313, IMG submission 113735) | Subseafloor sediment microbial communities from Guaymas Basin, Gulf of California, Mexico - Guay4, Core 4569-4, 0-3 cm | ecosystem: Environmental > Aquatic > Marine > Hydrothermal vents... | reverse complement strand
GGCGGCGCGACAGCGCTCGACTGACGCGGGCCTCAGTCCTTGTCGAGCTCGCCGAGCACATCGCCCAGCGTGTCGTCGGTGGGCTTGATGACCCAGATGTCGTCGTCGCCCTCGCCCTCGCCCCGGCGGCCGTCACCGCCGGCCGTCGTCTCGGGCGCAGGTGCGGCGTCGCGCCGCGGCGGGCTCGCGCGCCGCGGCGCGACGTCCTCGCGGGGCTGCGGCTCATGGAAGTCCGTCTTGGACTGCAGCCAGGCGCGATAGCGCGTCAGCGTCCAGTTGCCCTCGCGGCCGCCGGTCTCCAGCGCGGTCTGCAGCTTGAAGAGCTCGCCCTTGCGCAGCACGGCGCGCACGGCCTGCGTGCCCAGCAGCACCTCGCACTCGGGCACGCGCAGGGCTGGGCCATCGAGCCAGGTCAGGCGCTGAGTGACCACGCCCTGCACCACGTCGGCCAGCTGCGCGCACACGCTGGGCTGCTCGGAGGCAGGAAAGGCCGACACGATGCGCTGCAGGGCCTCGATCGGCGTGGAGCTGTGCAGCGTGGCCAGCACCAGGTGTCCGGTCTCCGCCGCGTCCAGCACCAGACGCATGGTGTCGCGGTCGCGCATCTCGCCCACCATCAGGACGTCGATGTCCTCGCGCGTGGCGTCCAGCAGACCCTGGGCGAAGGACGGCGTGTCGCGCCCCACCTCGCGCTGTCGGATGTACGCGCGGATCGGCAGCAGGTCGTACTCGATGGGCTGCTCGAGCGTCACGATGTGCGCCGTGCGCGAGAGGTTCACCTCCTGCACCAGCGCCGCCAGGGTGGACGACTTGCCGCAGCCCGTGGGTCCGGTCACCAGCACCAGCCCGTGGGGGTGGGCCACCAGCTGCTTGAGCTCGGGGTGCAGGTTGAGCGTGTCGACCGTCACCAGGCCATTGCTCAACAGCCGGATGGCCAGCCCCGTGCCGCGCGACGTGGTGAGCAGGTTGACGCGGCAGCGGATGCCCGCCACGTCGAGGGCCAGGTCGGCCGAGCCGCGCTCGGAGAAGCCGGGCAGGCCCTCGGCGCCCAACACCTCGCGGGCGATGGCGTCCACCACCCGCGCCGGCATGGGCTCGCCCTGCGTGCGTAGCTTGCCCGCGACGCGCAGGGCCATGGGGCGACCCGCTTGCAGGTGCAGATCCGAGGCGCCGGCGGCGTCCGCGAGGGTGACGAGCTGGTTCAGGTCCATGGGCTGCATTCTCACCCGAAGGCGACGGTAAGGGGGCGTCTGCTTGGGCGTGTCTCTTCAGCGTCGTGGGATCGAGCGCGTGCCGCGCGTACGATCAGGCCCATCGAGGCGGCTGCGCCTCACGGCGAGGGAGGCTCGATGGTCCAGGTCGAGGCGCGAGGCAAGCTGGCGGCCGGGCTCATGGCGGCGGCGGCGTTCACCATCGTCGTGGCGGGCATGCGCGAGGCCCGCGAGCTGATCGTGCCCCTGCTCCTGGCGGCGTTCGTGGCGGTCGTGTGCTTGCCGGGCATCGTCTGGTTGGAGCGCCGCAAGCTGCCGCGCGGCGTGGCCATGGCCCTGGTGCTGATGGGGCTGGTGACGGGCGGTGGCCTGCTGAGCGGCATGCTCTGGAAGTCTCTGGGCCTGCTGGCCGAGCAGTTGCCCGACTACAAGCTGCGCTTGGCCAGCAAGATGGAGGGCTTCAAGCAGGCCGTGCGCCACTCGTCCATGCCTTCCTGGGTGCGCGACAAGGCCTCGCCCAGCGACCTGATCGACGCCTTCGATCTGAGCAAGGCCCTCGACATGTTGGGCGACCTCGCCGGACAGGTGGGCGGCATCTTCGCCAACGGCTTCCTGATCCTGTTGCTGGTGATCTTCATCCTGGCCGAGGGGCGCGTCATCCGCGCCCGGGTGGGGCAGCAGAGCGCCGACCCGGAGGCCGCGCGCGCGCGCTTCGACCGGACGCTGGCCGAGATCAACCGCTACATGGGCCTCAAGACCCTGGTGAGCCTGATGACCGGCGCCATCGTCGCGGCCTGGCTGGCCATCCTGGGGGTCGACTTCCCGCTGCTCTGGGGCACGCTCGCGTTCCTGCTCAACTTCGTGCCCAACCTGGGCTCGATCCTGGCGGCGGTGCCACCGGTGCTGCTGGCCTTCCTGCAGGGCGGCGTGGGCATGGCGGGCTGGGCCGCCCTGGCCTTCCTGGCGGTCAACACCCTGGTGGGCAACGTCATGGAGCCCAAGCTGTTCGGCAAGGGGCTGGGCCTGTCCACGCTGGTGGTGTTCCTGTCGCTGGTGTTCTGGGGTTGGGTCCTGGGCCCCATGGGCATGATCCTGTCGGTGCCCCTGACCATGGCCGTGAAGATCGGCCTGGAGAGCTCGCCCGAGGGCCGCTCCTGGGCCTCCTGGATGGGCCCGGTGCCCGATCCGGAGGAGACGCCGCCCCCCGCCCCGGTGGCTACAGCCACCGACGACCTGCCAGACGCCTAGCAGCGCGCGCACACAGGCTGCTGGAGTGCCACCACTTCAGCCGCCCGGCCCGCCAGCGGCGGCGCCGCACCAGGTCCTGCCAAGCAGGCGCTTTCCCGGATCTGGGGCACGCGCTCTCCGAGCTGATCGGGGGCGGCCCGCGGCCCGACGCGCCGGAATCAGCGCCGCTCCGAGGCTGTGGACAACCAGGCCCGTCACGGCCAGCGCGACAGGCTGAGCGGGCCAGAGCGGGCGATCGCACGTCCTGGGCAATGCGTGGATAACTCCTGTACAGAACTCAAGGGTGTCTCTTGGGCGGAGTCAGCACGTCTCATGATGGCGGGATCCGGAGAGTTCCTGGTAGACCGCCAGAGTGGCGCGAGCGACATGCTCCCAGGTGAAGCCGGCGGCCACCCGTGAGGGGCCCCGCCGGGAGAGCTCGGCGCGCAGGGCGTCGTCCTGCGCCATGCGCGCCAGGGCGGCGGCGAAGGCCTCGACGTCGGCCGGATCGAACAGCAGGCCCACCTCGCCCAGGGTCTCGGGCAGGGCGCCCCGGTCGCTGCTCAGCACGGGCGTGCCGCAGGACTGGGCCTCCAGAACCGGCAGTCCGAAGCCCTCGTGCAGCGCGGGGCAGACGCAGAAGCCGGCGCCGGAGAGCAGCGCCGGCAGGTCGGCGTCGCTGACCCAGCCGGGCAGGCGCAGGCTGTCCTCCGGCAAGCCCCGCGCGGCTCCATCGGCGCGCAACGCGTCGGCGTCGGCGTCGCGTGGGCCGCCGATGACCAGGCGCCAATGGGGTGCGAGCCCCGCCGCCGCAAACGCCTCCACCAGCCCATGCGGGTTCTTGCGCGTGGAGTACTCGCCCACCATCACGACGTAGGGTCGGTCGGCGAGGTCGTGCCGCGTCAGCACGGCGGCCAGCGTGTCCTCGTCGGGACGGGCGAAGCGTGCGGTGTCCACGCCCAGGGGCACGACGCGCACGCGCTCGGGCGGAAAGCCCACGTGCTCGCCTAGAGCCTCGACGCCCTGCTCGCTGTAGCTCAGCGCCAGGTCGGCGCGCGCCAGCGTCTGCCGGATGCGCGCCTGCCGCGTGGCGCGCCAGTGATCCGAGGCCAGCTCAGGGAACTCGAACACGTTGAGGTCGTGCAGCGTGACCAGGCGCGGGAAGCTGCCGTGGGCTGGCAGCCGCACGCCCAGTCCGTGAAACACGTCCACCGGGCGCCCCACGCTGAGCGGCGACAAGCGGTCCAGCAACATGCGCGCACGGCCGCCGGCCAGCATGTCATCGATCAGACCGCGCTCGCGCCAGCGCTGCGGTCGCAGGCTCAGCACCAGCTCGTGCTCGGGGGCCACACGGCGCAGCGCGCCGATCAGCTCCGCGCCGTAGTTGCCGATGCCACCGCGCCGCTGCTTGGCGCAGGAGGTGACGTCCAGCACGATCCTCACGCTGGCGCCTCTCCCGCGTCGTTCACCTCAGCGCGCACGCTCGGCGCTGCGCGGGGTGGGATCGCTGCTGGTCGCGCCGGACGCGCTGGCGTCCTCGGCCCGGTCGCTGGCGGCCTTGACGAAGTCGCGGAAGAGCGGGTGCGCAGCCGTGGGCTTGCTCTTGAACTCGGGGTGGTACTGCACCGCGACGAACCACGGGTGCGCCGGGATCTCCACGATCTCCACCAGGTCGCGGTCGACGCTGCGCGCGGTGAAGGCCATGCCGGCGGCCTCGAAGCGCTCGCGGTAGTCGTCGTTGAATTCCCAACGGTGGCGGTGGCGCTCGTTGAGTTCGGCGCTGCCGTAGGCGGCCTGCGCCAGGCCGCCCGTGATGCGGGCCTGCTGCGCGCCCAGGCGCATCGTGCCGCCCTTGCTGGTGACACGGCGCTGCTCGTCGATCAGGCAGATGACCGGGTCAGGCGTGCCCTCGTCGATCTCGGTGCTGTTGGCGTCGGCCAGCCGCAGCACGTGGCGCGCGTACTCGATCACCGCCATGTGCAGGCCGTAGCAGATGCCGAAGTACGGCACGTCGTGCTCGCGGGCGAACTGCGCGGCCAGCACCTTGCCCTCGATGCCGCGGCCGCCGAAGCCGCCGGGCACCAGCACGCCATGGACGCCCTCCAGCAGCGACGCGGCGTTGGCCGCGGTCAGCTCGTCGCTGGAGATCTTGCGCACGCGCACCTTGACCTGGTTGGCGATGCCGGCGTGGGCCAGGGCCTCGTAGATGGACTTGTAGGCGTCGTTGAGCCCGATGTACTTGCCCACCACGGCGACGGTCAGCTCGCGCTCGACGTCGCGCACGGTCTGCACGATGCGCTCCCAGGCCGAGAGGTCGGGCTCGCTCAGCTCGAGGCCCAGCGCGTTTGCGATGTGCTGGTGGATGCCCTCCGCGGCCAGCATCAACGGCAGCTCGTAGATGCTGTACGCCACGTCGCGCTCTTCGATCACCATCTCGCTGCGCACGTTGCAGAAGAGCGAGATCTTGCGGCGCATCTCGTCGGTCATGGCGTACTCGGTGCGGCACACGAGCACGTCGGGCTGGATGCCGATCTCGCGCAGCTTGCCCACCGACTGTTGCGTGGGCTTGGTCTTGAGCTCGCCGCTCGCCGCCAGGTAGACCAGCAGCGTGAGGTGGATGAACATCACGTCACCGGCGGGCTTGTCCAGCGAGTACTGCCGGATGGCCTCCAGGAAAGGCAGCGACTCGATGTCGCCCACCGTGCCGCCGATCTCGGTGATGACCACGTCCACGTCGTCGTCCGTCAGACGCTCGATGCTGGCCTTGATCTCGTCGGTGATGTGCGGGATGACCTGCACCGTCTGGCCGAGGTAGCCGCCCTGCCGCTCCTTGGCGATGACGGAGCTGTAGATCTTGCCCGTGGTCGTGTTGCAGTCGCGCGTGAGCGGCGCCTGCGTGAAGCGTTCGTAGTGCCCCAGGTCGAGATCCATCTCGGAGCCGTCGTCCAGCACATACACCTCGCCGTGCTGGTACGGATTCATGGTGCCCGGGTCGACGTTGATGTACGGGTCGAGCTTCTGCATGCGCACCCGCAGCCCGCCGGCTTCCAGGATGCAGCCCAGGCTGGCGGAGGTGAGCCCCTTGCCGAGGGAGCTGACCACACCGCCAGTGACGAAGATGTGCTTGGTCATGATGTGCCGGGAGGGGACGGGCGTGCGCCGAAGCGCTCAACAAAGCGAGCGTAGTCGTCGGGCGTGTCGATTCCCAGGGCATGCTGGCTGGTGCGCACGACGCCGATGGCCGTGCCCCGGGCCAGGGCCCGCAGCTGCTCGAGGCGCTCGCGGCGCTCGAGCGCCGCGGGGGGCGCGGCGGCAAACTCCAGCAGGGCCTCGCGGCGGTAGGCGTAGACGCCCAGGTGCAGCCAGGCGCCCACAGGGTCGGTCCCGTGAGGGATCGGGCTGCGCGAGAAGTACAGCGCCCGGTCGGCGTCGTCGAGCACCACCTTGACGGCGTTGGGGTCGGCCAGCAGCCGGCCCTCGTCGGGGCCCAGCGGCCGCGCCAGGGTGACCAGCGGCTCGGCGCCCGTCGCCAGGCGGCGCACCAGGCGGTCGAGGTCACCGGGGTCGACCTCGGGCTCGTCGCCCTGCACGTTGAGCACGTAGGCCTCGTTCAGCCCGGCGGCCACCTCGGCCACGCGGTCGGTGCCCGAGACGTGGTCGTCGCGCGTCATGGCCACCTCGGCGCCGAAGTCCCGGGCCGCGCTGGCGATGCCGTCGTGATCGGTGGCGATGATCACGCGCCCGATGGTCACGGCGCGCCGCACCTGCTCCCAGACGTGCTGGATCAGCGGCCTGCCGGTCTCGGCCAGCAGCGGCTTGCCGGGCAGGCGCGTGGAGGCGAAGCGCGCAGGGATCACGGCCACGGCGCCGAGGGCCGCTTCGGCGGGCATGCTCAGTCGTCCCCGCGGAAGATGGAGCGGCCGCCGGGGTTGGCCACGTATTGCAGGCTGCCGACGTGCTGATAGTAGTGGTCCATGATCAGCTTCATGCGGGCCCAGGCCTGGCGCGCCTCGCCCGAGGCCGAGCGGTCCGGCGCGGGGAACACCCGCCGTTCGAGGCCGTGCTGCACCATCAGGTAGCCCCTTGAGCCCCCGGGCTCGGCCTCCTCCGTGCCGAAGGTGTCCATGCCGGCGTTGTCCAGCGACGCCAGCAGCTCGCCCATGAGCTCATCGGGCGCCAGCTTGAGGGCGGCGTCCATGCGCTCGCTGGAGTACATGTCCTGCAGGTCCGGATGGCTCTCGTTGGCGAGGGCCAGCACCAAGTCCTGCCGGGCTTCGTACAATCGCACCAGCACCCGGCTTCCGGTCGTCACGGAGACGGCCGGCTGGGTGCTGGCGCAGGCAACGGCCGTCAGAGCCAGAGCCAGCACGGGCCAGGCGAGTCGTGACGTCGGGGCCATGGGCGCCTTTCTCAGAGGTCTCAGGAGTCGGTCGGGTCCGCAGCGCCAAGCGCCGCGTGATCCTGGCCAGCGTCGCAAAGCGTGTCAAGACAGGTGGATACGTCGCCTTGGTCGTTTGCCGAGCTGGAGGCCCTTCCAGCCACGGTGCTCAAGGACGAGGGCGACCATTCGGCCCGCCTGGTGCGCTACGAGACCCGGGACGGGCCCGTGGTGCTCAAGACCTGGCGCCCCCGGCGCAGCCGCCTGTACCGCGCCTGGGCGGCCCTGCTCATGGGGGCGCGAGATCCGCTTCTCGGCCGCCCTGGCAGGGGTCGAGGGCGTGCCGCGCTTTCTGGGTCGCCTCGACCGGGTCTCCTTCGTCATGCAGTGGGTGCCCGGCGAGCCCCTCGGCCGCCACCTGCCCCAGGAACGCATCGACGCCGCGCTCGACAACTTCGAGCGCGTGCTGGCCGAACTGCACCGGCGCCGCTTCGTGCACCTCGACCTGCACCAGAAGCTGAACCTGCTGGTGGGTCCGGCGGGGGAGTGCTGGCTGGTCGATCTGGGTCAGGGTGCGTTGTGCGCTCGCGGTCCGCTGCGCGTGTTGTTCCCGCTGCTGGCGCGCATCGACCGACGCGCCGTGCTCAAGTTCCGCGCGCGCTACGCGCCGCACACCCTGCCGGCAGCCCAGCGCGATGCGCTCATCGCGCGTCACGGCGCACGTCGAGGACGCGCCTGGAAGAACTTCCACCGCCGGTTGCGCGCGCTGCTGATCGGCGAGCGCTCCTGACGTCAGCGCTCGCGCGCCAAAGCGACGGGCACAACGCACCGATGTTGATGTTGAGCCGGTTGTGTTCGCTCGCGGTCGACATGTGCATTTCGATCTTGGATCGGACCTCGGGCGCTCCTACCATTTGCGCGGCGGTTGTATCGCGAGGCAGGCGTGCAGTGTGCGTGCGTCTCGCGCGGTCGGGCCTTACGGAGGGTGTGCGGTGGATGGCGTCGAGCGCATCATGGTGCTCGGGATCTTCGCGGTCATCGTGGCGATCCTGGGTGTCGCGGCTTGGAGCGTGACGCAAGACAGCGGGTTGGATCCGGTCGGGGCGACTGATGGCGGCGCCCTGACCGCGTCCACCCGCGTCTTCGGCACGCCTCTGGATCGACCGGGCGTGGGCTCGGTCTCTGAGCGAGACAAGCAGCGTCAGGCGCAGCGTCAAGCGGTTGACGATCTGCTGGGCCGCGGCGAGCGCGGTGCAGGCAAGAAGCCTTCAAAGAGCGGTCAAAAGATCGCCAAAGGTGGTTCAGGCCGCGTGGTCCCCCAGCCTACGGGCGCCTCGCCCGAGCGCCGCACGGCGGCGGGGGCTCCGCTCCATCTGAGCGCGGAGGCCGAGACCTCGGCGCAGACCCCCTCGGCGCAGACCCTGGTCCGGCCGCGCGGCACGGTCCCGGGGGTCGTGACGCCGATGATCCGGCCTCAGGCCGGGCAGGCGGGCACGCCTGCTTCGCGCTCCTATACGGTTCAGGAAGGCGATTCGTTCTGGGCCATCGCGCGCAGTCAGTGCGCCGGCCAGAACGTGAAGCTCGCGGCGGAGGCCATTCAGCGCCTCAACCCGGGCAAGAGCACGCTCACCCCGGGTGACGTCATCCAGTTGCCCGCACGACAGGCTGGGCGGCAGACCGCCGCGGTGGCTGCCGAGTCCGGGGCGCCACGAGGTTACCGCTACTACATCGTGCAGAGCGGCGACCGGCTGTCGCGCATCGCCATGAACGAGCTCGGCAGCAGCAGCCGTACGGACGAGCTGTTCGAGCTGAACTCCGACACGCTCGAGAGCCCCGATGCCCTTTCGGTCGGGCAGCGGCTCTTGCTCCCGGTCGACTAGGCGGCGCCGTGGGTTCCAGCGTGGCCTCCCGCGGGGAGCGCCGGCTGGTGGGGCTCATGTCTGGCACCTCGTGTGACGGTGTGGACGCGGTGGTGTGCGCGCTGAGCGGGACGCACGGCGTCGAGGGCGTCATCCGAGCGCGTCTGCTGGTGCACCGGCATCAGGCCTATGAGCCGGCCTTTTCCGAGCGCCTGCGGGTCGTGGGCGACGCGCGGGCTCCGGAGCTTGCGCGCTTGCATGTGGAGCTGGGCCGGCGCTTTGGCGCGGCGGCCGCCGGCGCACTCGCGGCCGCGGAGCTGGGCCCTGACGACGTGCTGGCGGTGGCGAGCCCTGGTCACACGGCGGTGCACCTGCCGCCCGACGGAGACGATCCGGGCGCCACCCTGGCTTTGGGCGACGGGGACGTCACCGCGGAGGCCAGCGGCTGCCTGGTCGTGTGCGACATGCGCGCTCGGGATCGGGCGGCTGGGGGCCAGGGCGCTCCCTTGGTGCCCTACGCCGACGCCTGCCTGCTGCGCGATCCGAGCGCCACGCGAGCCGCCCTGAACCTCGGCGGCATCGCCAACGTGACCCTGGTGCCGCCGGCGGGGCCGCCCGTGGCCTTCGACGCGGGCCCGGCCAACATGCTGCTGGATGGCGCTCTGCGCCGGGCCACGGGGGGCGCGTTGCGCTTTGACGAGGGCGGCGCCCTGGGGCTGCGGGGCACGGTCGATGAGGCCTGGGTGCGGGGCGCCTTGGCCGCCGACGCCTACCTGACCCTGCCGCCGCCCAAGTCCACCGGCCGCGAGCGCTATGGCGAGGCCTTCCTCGAGGCCCATTGGCACGCGCTCTCCCGCCTCAGCGTCGAGGATCTGGCCGCGACCCTGGCCGCTCACGCCGTGGACGCCGTGCTGCTGGGGCTCGAGCGCTGGGCACCCAGCCGGCCCGACTCGCTGGTGGTGTCGGGCGGAGGCGCGGCCAACGCCTGTCTCATGACGCGCTTGGCGGCGCGGCTCGCGCCCGTGCAGGTCTCCAGCAGCGACGACGCCCTGGGCGTGCCCGCCGGTGCCCGTGAGGCCCTGGCCTTTGCGCTGCTGGCCGACGCCACCCTGGCCGGCGCCGCCGGCAACGTCCCGAGCGTCACGGGAGCTGCGCGCGGCGTGCGCCTCGGCAAGCTGTGCCTGCCTGCTCGGGCCGGGCTGCAGCTCCCGGGCATGGACTGAGGAGCGCAGGCGGCCTCGGCGTGGAGGCCGGCGGTCGGGCCCAGGGCTCGTGGGGCGCGGCCGACATCCGGCTCGCGTGAGCTTGGCTGCCGGCTGCCGGGGCCCGCGGTTGATGCCTCGCGCGCGGGGCGTCATCCTGCCTGCCCCTTGGCGCACGGCCTGGCGCCCGCTCGAGCCCACCTGCAGGAGCACCGGACATGGACCCCGTCAGCATCGGCGTCATCGGAGGCAGCGGCCTCTACGAGATGGACGGCCTCTCCGACGTGAGCGAGGTGTACCCCGACACGCCCTTCGGCAAGCCCTCCGACAGCATCACGGTGGCCAGCATGGACGGGCAGCGCCTGGCCTTCCTGCCGCGCCACGGCAAGGGCCACCGGCTGCTGCCCAGCGAGGTCCCGAGCCGCGCCAACATCGCCGCTCTCAAGCTCATGGGCGTCGAGAAGATCATCTCGTTCAGCGCCGTGGGCAGCCTGCGCGAGCAGTACGCGCCGCGTCACTTCGTGCTGCCCGACCAGCTCATCGATCGTACGCGCCATCGCCCGGACACCTTCTTTGGCGACGGCATCGTGGGGCACGTGGGCTTCGCCGATCCCCTCGCCAACGGCCTGGGGCAGCTGCTGCATGACGCCATGGACGGCATGGACATCGAGCGTCACCACAAGGGAACCCTGGTGTGTATGGAGGGGCCGCTGTTCAGCACCCGGGCGGAGAGCGAGCTGTATCGCGGGTGGGGCGCCGACCTGATCAACATGTCGGCCTTGCCGGAGGCCAAGCTCGCGCGCGAGGCCGGCATCGAGTACGGGCTGGTGTGCATGGTCACCGACTACGACTGCTGGCACTCGGACCACGCCGATGTCGACATCCAGATGGTGATCGCCAACCTGACGGCCAACGCGGGCAACGCCAAGCAGCTGCTCCGGCGCGCCCTGCCGGCGGTGGCCGCGGCGCCGCGCGACGAGTCCATCGCCAAGGCCTCGGAATTTGCCGTGATCACCGCGCCCGAGCTGCGCCCGCCCGAGACGCTGGCCCGGCTCAAGGGCATCATCGATGGCCTTTAGCAGGTCGGCGGCGCGCCCGGCCTGAGGTCCCCCTCGAAAGGACGCGTCGCCCCGCGCTGCGGCCAGGCCCAGGCGCAGCCCCGCGGCCAAGTCCGTGGCGGGCCCCGCGCTGGGCACGAGGTTGGGCTCCCCCGGGCCTGTTTCCCGGCAACGTCCCTTGTATGTCTTTTTGCGGATAGGATCGAGGCAGGGCAGCGGCCATGCTGTCGCTCAGATACCGCCCGCTGGATAGCTGCCCCATGAGCACCACAGACTCCGCACAGACTCGCCACGAGGCCCACGAGCCCCTCGATCGGCTCATCGCCCGAGTGGGCGGGCAGCTGAGCGACAGCCTCGCCGCGATCCTGGCAGAGCTGCCCGAGGGAAGCATGGGGCCCCAGCGACTGGCCAAGGCCCTGGGCCTCGACAAGGTGCTGCTGAGCCGGCTGCTCAAGGCCCTGCGCAGCGCCGACCCCATCGCGGTGGCCTACCACGCGCCCGGCCCCGATCCGCTGCGGCGCTTTCTGCGAGCGGCCCGCAAGGGTGGCGCCTCAGCTGCGTGCGTGGAGCGTGGCGAGGCGGCTGTCAGCGCCTTTGACGACCTGATCCGGGGCTACGCCGGTGATCGCTCGTCCCTGGCTGCCATGATCTCGGCCTGGTTGCCTGAGGCCCGGGCCGAGTTCGAGTTGCGACGCAAGCAGGCCGCGCATCGCGCCATGAGCGAGCTCAAGGGCGTGGCCGCGAACCTCAATCTCGGCGTCGTGTTCTTGCATCCCTCCAAGGACGGCAAGAACCTGGACGTGGTCTGGCTGGTGGGCCTGTTGGGCATCACGCGCTTGCGGCCGGACGCGCCCATCAAGGTGACCACGCGCCTCAGCACGCGACGCTTTGCCGACATGCCTTTGGAGCGCCGGCCCACCACGCTGGCCGGTGAGCACGTCGACAATCTGGAAGGGCTGCGCCTGGACCAGTTCTGCCTGGCGCCCCCGGCGCAGTTGGAGGTGAGTGAGGTGGGCACGACCGTGCACTACCTGCTGGCTGGCGAGGAGTTCGGCCCGCGCTCCGCGGTGGACCTGCTGCTGGCCGAGGTCAATCTGGGGGAGATGCCTGCGGCCGTGGCGCCCGGGTCAGGGCGCCTCGGGTACGTGTTCGTCGAGGTGGGCAGCCCCAGCCGCACCTTGGTGTTCGATGTGATTGTGCATGAGGACGTCTATGCCGGGCGCGACCCCAAGCTGCTCATCTACGACACGTCGCTGGATGGGGTGGCCGACGTGAATGATCGCGCCCGCGACGTGGATCGCGTCGACATGGTCGAGAACATCGCCAGCCTCGGCAAGGGCGCTGCGCGCTTCCGCTCTCCCGATGTGCCGCGCTATCAAGACCTCCTGACCCACGTCTTCGAGCACATGGGTTGGGACGGCGCGGCCTTCCGCGGTTATCGCTGCCACATCGATTTCCCGATCTACGGCAGCCAGGTGGCCATGGCCTTCGAGCCGCCGGAGGGCTGAGCGCGTAGGCCTTCGGCGTGCGTCCCGCCGCTGCTGGCGTCTGACCGCGTCGGCTCTTGCGCAAGGCCCCAGACGGCGCCGCGCCTCAGAGCCTCCCGAGCATGCGCCGTAGCTTCAGGCTCAGCAGCGCGCCGACCCCGCTGTCGCCGCCGCGCGCCACGGCCGTGGTGGCCAGGCGCTCGCGGCGCGGCACGGGCACGCCCACGATGCTCAGGCCCGCCTTCGCCGCCGCCGCCAGGCTCTCGGCCTTGAGGCGGTGGTCGGTCGCCTTGAGCCTGTTGGCGATGGCGCGCAGTGCGTCCATGCGCCAGCCGCGGAAGCCGCTCTCCACGTCGCCGACGGGCGAGCCGGTGCAGCTCCTGGCCAGACCTTGCGCCAGGCGCGGGCCGGAGTCGTCGCCGTCCAGGGCCTCGCTGCGCTCTCCGATCACCACGTCGGCGCCGGCCTCCAGCGCCGCGATGAACTTGGGCAGCTGGCCGATGTCGTCGCCGCCGTTGGCCGCGGCCTGGATCAGGTACTGGTAGCCGAACTCGTGCTTGGCGGCCCAGGCGTAGGCCTCGCGCAGAGCAAAGCCGCTGCCCTTGAAGCGCCCCGGGCGCCGCATCAGGTGCATGCGTTCGTCGTCCGCGGCCCAGTCGCCGGCGCGCGACCAGGTCTTGTCGATGGAGTCGTCGTCCACGATCAGGATGTGCAGGTCGGCGTCGTCCAGGTCCTGAAAGCGCTCCATGACCCAGTCGAGGTTGCCGCGCTCTTCCTTGGTGGGCACCACCAGCAGGGTCAGCGGGTGCTGACCCTTGGGCCCGCTGGGCAGGCGCTTGGGCGGGATGGCCTGATCGCCGCCGCCAGCGCGGGAGGCTCGGCTGGCGTCGGGGCTCACAGCGGCAGCTCGCGACCCACGCTCTGGGCGCCGGCGCGCTGCAGCAGCTGCTGGCCCAGGGCCACGTCCAGCAGGCCCAGGCCGAGGTTGGCCGACATGACGATGGGCGCGCCCTCGGGGCGCACCGGGCCGGAGCCGGCGACGATGGCGCCCAACTCGGCGCTGGGGTCGGGGATGTCCTTGAAGTACCCGCGCTCGCGGTAGCGCGAGAACTGCGCGGCGTCGTCCGTCACGAACAGCTCGGCGCGCTGGTAGGCGGCCGGCGTGAAGGCCGCGTCGAAGTCCAGCGGGATGCAGAGCGTGCCCGTCTGCAGCCAGTCCGGCTCGATGAAGGCCTCGGGCTCGTGCACGATGGGGATCGAGCTCACGATGATGTGGGCGCCCTCGCAGGCCTCCTGCGGCTCCGGCGGGATGATCGACGCCAGATCAAAGGTGGTCATGACCTCGTCGGCGAAGCGGGCCTGCTGCTCGGGGTCGATGTCGTAGGCCAGCATGCGCTCGGTGTCGGGGAAGACCGCCAGCAGCGCCTCGATCACCTGGCGCGCCTGCACGCCGCAGCCGATCAAGGTGATGACCTCGCTGGCCGGGTCAGCCAGGTGCTTGGCCGTCACCGCCGCGCAGGCCGCCGTGCGCACCGCCGTGATGTGAGACGCGTCGAGCATGCCGATGGGCACGCCCGTCTCCACGTCGTTCATGAGCAGCGAGCCGTTGATGTACGGCAGGCTCTTGGCCTTGTTTTGCGGGTAGCCGGAGATCCACTTGCAGCCCAGGGCGCCGGTGGGCGTGACCAGCGCCGGCATGGCGTGAACAAACGCGTCTCCCCCCGGGGCCAGGTCGACCTTGGGCGGCATCTGCGTGTCGCCCCTGCCGTGGTGGCCCAGGGTCTGCTCGACCAGCTCGACGACCTCGGCCATGGGCGGCATGAGCTCGCGTACGTCGGCGTCTGAGAGGTAGCGCAGGGTGGAGCTCATCGTGTCCTCGGAGGGGGGGCCGGGGCTCAACGCCACTCGGCCAGCCGGCGGCGGATCTCGTTGACGTCGTGCAGTTCGCCCTGCTCGACACCGGGGCAGAATGATGCCACATCGCGCTGCCAGGCGTGCTCGCTCTCCAGCAGCTCCGGCCAGAACGGAAACGTGCGGCATTGCTTGGGGCGCTGCTCATACACCGAGCACTGGCCCGCGTCGTTCAGCAGCACGCAGGCGTTGTCCTTGCTGGTGAAGCTCAGGCTGCCCATGACGCGGGTGGTGTACTCGGCCTCGAAGGCTCGTTGCGAGAGCCCGAGGTGCTGGGCGATGGCGCGCCGCTCGGCCCGCGTGCTGAACACGTACTCGTAGCCCTCGCCGTGGTTATGGCAGCAGCGCCCGCAGGCGCTGCAGCCGAAGCGCAGGCCGTCGATGTACCAGGGCACGCCGGGCTCGCCCGGGCGCGGGCCGGCGGGGAGGGCGTCGGCGTCGGGTTGATCGGGAGTGGAGGGCGTCACGCGGGCTCGTTCCAGGACACGCTCATCGGGCGCGTGAACTGGCGGTAGCCGTCGGGGCTGCCCAGATAGCCGAAGCCGCTGTGGCGGGCGCCGGCCCAGGGTGGGTCGCCGGCGCCGCCCAGCCCGCGGTTGACGCCCACCTGGCCCGCGACCAGCCGCGAGGCCAGCGAGCGTCCGCGCTCGGCGTCGCCGCACCAGACCGACGCGCCCAGCCCGAACTCCGAGGCGTTGGCCAGGGCCACGGCCTGCTCGGCATCGTCCACCGTGCGCAGGCTGGCCACGGGGCCAAAGGTCTCCTCGCGCATGAGCGCCATGGACTCGTCCACGTCGCTGACCACCGTGGCGGGCATGAAGTGGCCCGGCCCCTCGGGCGCCTCGCCGCCCAGCAGCACCTGGGCGCCGCGCTGGCGAGCGTCGTCGAGCTGGGCCAGCACCGCCGCGCGCTGCTCCCGGCTGGCCATGGGTCCCATGAAGACGTCGCCGCGGCCGTCGCCGGAGCTGCAGGCCGCGGCGCGCTCCAGCACCAGCTCGGTGAAGCGCGGGGCTACGCCTCGCTCGACGTAGATGCGCTCCACCGAGCAGCAGACCTGGCCGGTGTTGCGCATGGACTCGCGCACGGCGAAGTCGGCCGCGGCCTCCAGGTCGGCGTCGGCGCACACGATCATGGGGTCCTTGCCGCCCAGCTCGAGCACCAAGCGCTTCAGGTCCTGGGCGCAGGCCGCCATGATGTGCCGACCGGCCTCCACGCTGCCCACGAAGCCCACCATGTCGATGGGCGCGGCCACCAGCGCCTTGCCCGTGTGCTCGGCGCCTTGCAGCAGCAGCAGCACGTCGTCGGGCAGGGCCGCGGCCAGCAGCTCGTGCAGCGCCGCGCCGCACAGGGGCACCAGCTCGCTGGGCTTGAACACCACCGCGTTGCCGGCCACCAGCGCGGGCACGATCAGCTCGCGCGCCATGGCCAGCGGGAAGTTCCAGGGCGAGATGGCGGCCACCACGCCCAGGGCCTCGCGCGAGAGGCGCGTGAGCGTGTCGCCGTCGCGCGTCTCGGTGGTGCCGATGGCCGCGGCGGTGGCCTGCGCCAGGCGCCGGATGCCTTTGGCGGTGGAGCCGGCCTCGCGCCGTGCGTCGGCGAGCGGCTTGCCCATCTCGGCCGTGATCAGCCCGGCCAGGCGCTCGATGACGGCTTCGTCCTCGAAGCGTGTGGCGGCTCGCATGAGCGCCTCGAGGCGGGCGTCGATGCCCAACGCCGCCCAGGCCGGCTGGGCGGCGCGCGCACGCGTCACAGCGGCGGACACCTCGTGCTCGTCGGCGCAGGGGATGCTGGCCAGGAGCTCGCCCGTGGCGGGGTCGGTGTCCTCGATGGTCGCGCTGCCAGCGGCACGGTACGTCGGGCTGGTCTCGGTCATGGCTCTCTCTCTCGGGGCGCCTCGCGCATGCGGCGGGCGCCGCATCCTAGCCGCCGGTTGCCTGCGAGGCGATTCGTCGAGAGGAGGGCGGTCGAGGCATGATCAGCGGCTCGCTGTCGAGCCTGTGCGGCTGGCCGACGACCCGGTCCTGAGCGCCGCGCGGCAGGGCTTTGGGCGCGCGGCCCGCGAGTCCTTTCGCTCCGTCTTGAACGAGGCCCTCGGAGCCAGCGCCGCACTGGTTAGGGTGATGGGCCCCCTGGCACCGAGCGGCTCGCTCTGGTGCGCCGACGCGGAGAGCACAGCATGACGTCCGACGACCTGATCGCCTGCCTGAGCCGACACCGGCGCACCTGGGAGCAGCTGCTGTCCGGAGTCGCCGAGCCGGCCGCGCGGCGCGTGCCCTATGCCGGCGGTTGGCCGCTGCTGGTCATGGTGGCGCACCTGGCGGATGAGGAGCGCGACGACTTCCGCGCCCGCATCGAGCTGACCCTGGGTGACGCCTCGGCCGAGTGGCCCGAGATCGACCCCGAGGGCTGGGTGCGCCTGCGCGGGTACGCCGGCAGGAGCTGGACCGACGTGTGCGCCGACTTCCTGGCCGAGCGCGACAGATCGCTGACCTGGCTGGCCGGCTTGACGGGCCCCGACTGGTCCGCCACCCACGATCATCCCGCCATCGGCGAGCTCAGCGCCGGCGACCTGCTGGCCTCCTGGGTGGCCCACGACCTGCGCCACATGGCACAGGCCTCGCGGCTGCTGCACGAGTCCCTGTGCTCGTCGGTGGAGCCCTTCTCGACGGCCTACGCGGGCTAGCAGCCCGTGGCGCAAGTCATTCCGCGGCGGATGGCGTTCGACTCTTCCCGGAGGGCAACCCATGCTCGATTCCCAACTCACCCAGCGCATCACCGAGCTGGAGCTGGCCGTCACCGAGCTGCAGGAGCGCGCGCTGAAGGCGGACGTCCGCCGGCGCCGGGCGGGCAGCCTTCGCCTGGTCGTGCTGTTGCTGGTGGTCGCGGCCTACGCCTACATGCTGAGCCAGGCCACCGCCGGGCTGGGCTGAGCGCCGCGCGGAGCGTGCCGGACATGGGCGCCGCGGATCCGGTCGCCGACTGATGCACGCGCCGTCGCGTGCGGCGCCCAGCGCGCGGCGTGGCGAGCAGGGTGGACATGGGGACCTCTCCGGTGCGGTGACGAGGTGTCCTGGGGCCGGGGCCTCAGCGTAGGGCGTTACGCGCCTCGATGGCGAGCGCCGCGCTGACGTCGTCGTCGCCGGACTCGTCGAGGCGCTCGGCCTCGCCCGCTTCGAAGTACGCGTTGGCCACGGTGTGCAGGCCCATGGCCTCGTGCGCCAGGGACAGCACGAACAGATCCCAGCTCGACGGGTAGCGCCGGGATTCGCGGTTGGCGGTCTCGGCGCGCTGGGCCCAGTCGATGGCGGACTCCGGGTCGCCGGCGCGGTGCCAGGCCAGGGCCAGCACGTTCTGCAGGCGCGGCTCGTCCGGCGCCAGGCGCACGGCGGCGCGCGCGCGCCGCAGCGCCGTCGCACGCTCGACGGGCGTGGCGCGGCGGTCCACCAGCAGCGTCCAGGCGCTCTCGGCCAGGCGCCAAGGATGCTGGCCGAAGTTGCTGGCCAGGCGCAGGGCTTCGCTGCGTACGGCGGGCGCCAGCTCGCGGTCGGCCTCGAGCGCGGCGACCACCTCGCGCGGATCCACCAGCTCGTCCAGCAGGCGCTTGAAGCTGGCGTCGGCCAGGTCCATGACCTCGGCGCGCGCGCGGCGCTGGTCCCAGGTGCGCGACGGCGGCGAGGTCTCCCAGCTCACCAGATCGCTGCCCTGCGTGCTGAGCAGGCGCCCGCCCGCGGCGTCGAAGCTCAGGGCCAGCGCGGGGCTGCCGGGCCGCAGGGTCAGCAGGGCCATGGCGCTGTCCGTGTCCCAGAGGCGGATGGTGCCGTCGCGCGAGCTGCTGGCGAGGCGTTGTTGGCGCGGGTGCCAGGCCAGGTCGAGCAGGTCGTCCTGGTGCCCGCTCAGCTCGGCCGCCCAGGACCGGTCAGGCAGGTCGAGCAGGCGCACCACGCGCCCGCTGGCCACCGCCAGGGCGCGCCCGTCGTGGCCAAAGGCCAACGCCTGCGCCGGCGCGGCCAGATCGTCCATGACCCAGGCGGTGCGGTCGTTGGCCAGGTCGTGCAGCACCAGCAAGTCGTCCGACGCGCCGCTGGCCAGCAGGGGTTCGCTGGGATGGAACGCCAGCGACAGCACCCAGCCGGCGTGGGTCTCGTGCCCACCGACGCGAGCCCCCGTGGCGGCGTCCCACAGCGCCACCGTGCCGTCGATGGAGCCGCTGGCCAGCAGCGCGCCATCGGGTGAGAAGGCCAGGGCGGCGATGCGCGCGCTGTGGCCCGACAGCCGCAACGGCTCGCGCTCGGGGAAGCGTCCGCGGGAGGTGTCCCACAGGGCGATGACGTGGCGCCCGTCGCGCTCGCTGGCCGGCTCGCCCACGGCCAGCAGCGAGCCGTCGGGCGAGAAGGCCAGGCTGGCCCCCAGCGGCGCCGGCAGGTCGCGGGTGGACATCGGCAGCTGTGTGGTCAGGTCCCACAGGCGCACGCTGCCGTCGTACGACGAGGTGGCCGCCAGCTCGCCGCGCGCGGGCGTCGCGACGCTCACTACGGCCTCGGCGTGGCCGGCCAGCAGCACGCGCTCCCCCAGCCAGCTCGCATCCCACAGGCGCAGGCTGCCGTCGTCCGACGCGCTGGCCAGCAGCTGCCCGTTGTCGGCCACCGCCACCGCGTTGACGGGGGCCTCGTGACCCAGCAGCTCCGCCAGGGCCGCGCCGGTCCAGGCGTCCCAGACGCGCACGCTGCGGTCGTCCGAAGCGGAGATCAGGCGCGCGCCGTCGGCGCTGAAGCTCAGCGACGTCACCGCGCCGTCGTGGCCGTCGAGCAGGAACAGCGGGCGCTCGCCCTGGTCCAGGTCGAACACGCGCACCAGCCCGTCCGCGCTGCCGGTGGCCACGCGGTGCGAGCCGCTGGCGTGGGCCACGCTCAACACCGCGCCGTCGTGCGGGCCCAGCTCGACCTCCTGGGTGCCGCTCGACACGTCCCACACGATGGCGCGTCGATCGGACGAGCCGGACACCAGCCTCAGCCCCGTGTCGTCGAACGCGAGCGACGTGACGCGCCCGCCGTGGCGCTGGGGGAAGGCGCGCGGGCGCGGGTCCGACAGGCTCCACCAGACGATGCGGCGCTCGTCGGTGGCGCCGAACAGGCGCGTGCCAGCGGGGTTGAAGGCCAGCGCCAGGATGGTCTCGTTGCCGCCCGGCTCGCTGGGCGCCACGCTCAACGGCGACAGCGCCTGCCCGCTGGAGATGTCGTAGCGCCGCACCTCCGAGGGCTGGCCCCAGAGCGAGACGGCGACGGCCAGCGTGCGACCGTCGGGGTGTACGGCCAGCGCCTGGGCCAAGCCCTGTCCCAGGTCGATGCTGGCCAGGGGCGCGAAGCTGGTGGTGTCCCACAGGCGCAGGCTGCCGTCGCGCCCGGCGCTGGCCAGCAGCGAGCTCCCGGCGACGAACGCGGTGGCGCTGACGCCGGCCGCGTGCCCGGAGAGCTGGGCCAGGGAGCTGTCGCGACGCAGCTCCGCCAGGCCCCACTCCCACCCGCGCAGGTCGGGCGGGCAGGCGGCCAGCAGCCGGCGCGCGGCGTCCAGCTCGCCGTGACTCAGGTGGCCGTTGGCCGCGTTCACGAAGGCCATGTAGCTGGTGGATCGCACGCGGTCGGCCGCGGCGGCCTCGGCGGCCTGGGCGCGCTCCGCTTCGGCCTGGGAGCGCTCGGCCTGCGCCTGCGAGCGCTCGGCTGCGGTCATGGCCAACAGCGCCTCGCGCTCGTTGTCCTGCGCCACTTGCTCGGCGTCGCGCGCGCTGGCCTCGGCGTCCTCGGCGCGCGTTCGGGCGGCGCGCTCCGAGTCGCCCTGCGCCATGAAGCGATCGCGCTCGTACAGGGCCCAGCCCAGGGCGCCGGCCAGCAACAGCAACGCAAACAGGGTGCCGGCCGCGCTGGCCTTGTTGCGCACGATCCACTTGCGCAGCTGCGCCCAGGCGCCGGCTTCATAGCTGCGCACGACGCGCCCTTCGAGGAAGGCCCGCAGCTCCTTGGCCATCTCGCCCATGTCGGCGTAGCGCGCGCTGATGTCGCGCGCCATGGCGCGTTCGCAGATGGCCGCCAGCTCGAGCGGCGCCCGCGGAGCGATGCTCGACAGCCGCTGCGGCGGACCACTCCGCACGGCCTCCAGCACGCTCTGGGGCTCGCCGCGCTGGCCCGCCTCGACGTAGGGCATGCGCCCCGCGAGCAGGTGATAGAGCAGGGCGCCCACGGCGTACACGTCGCTGTGCGGACCCACGTCGTCCAGGCGCCCGTCGGCCTGCTCGGGCGACATGTACGCCGGCGTGCCCACCACCGTGCCGTCGATGGTCATCAGCGGTGACTCGGGCTCGCAGCGCTCGAGCTCGGCGCGGTCGGTGAGCAGCACCTCGATGGATCCGTCGCCGCCGTCGCTCTGATCGTCCGATGGGATGTCGTGCTCGGGGTCGTGCGCCGGCGTGAAGCTGTCTTCGGCGCCCAGCACCTTGGCCAGGCCCCAGTCCATGACGTAGGTCTCGCCGAAGCGGCCCACCATGATGTTGGCCGGCTTGATGTCGCGGTGGATGACGTTCTTGCTGTGGGCGTAGGCCAGGGCCTCGCAGACCTTCTGCAGCACGCCCAGCGCGCGCGCCACGGTCCAGCCCTCGAGGCCGTCGTGCACCAGCTCGAAGATCGTGCGCAGGCTGCGACCGCGCACCAGGCGCATGGTGAAGTAGAGGTGCCCGTTGTCGTCCAGGCCCAGCTCGTGCACGGGCACCACGCCCGGGTGATCGAGCTGCCCGGTGATCTGCGCCTCCTCCAGGAAGCGCGAGAGCTTGCGCTCGTCGGCGGGCGCGCGACTGCCGCTGGTGCTGGTGCCGTCGAGCATGACCTTCATGGCCAGCGGTCGACGCAGCGTGCCGTCCCACACGCGCAGGATGCGCCCCATGCCGCCGTGGTCGATCTCGCGCCGCACGCGGTAGCGCGCGAAGCCGGATGCTTCGACGGACAGCCGGTCGAGGGTGCCTTGCACGGACGCGGACGAGTCGGCGGAGCCAGCGCCGGACATCGGCGGACTGGCGCTGCCGCCGCTGCCCGGCAGGGCGCGCGTGGTGTCGAGCGGCGTGGCGTGCGGCGGCAGGCTGCCGCTCGCGCTCAGTCGCGCGGGTGGGCGCTGCTTGGAGTCATCGCCCAAGGCGTCTACCAAGTGCGCCATGCGTGACCAGTCGGCGGCCAGCTGGCGCAGGTTCTGCGCCTGGGCGGGGTGGGCCTCGCAGAGCTGGGCGAAGGCCGGGTGCTGCGGGTCGTCGTGACGCGCCAGAAAGGACTCGAACAGCGTCTCGGCCGTGTGCCCGTGGGCGGCGCGTTCGTCGGCGGGCGAAGGCATGCACGGCTCCCGGCGCCACGAGGCGGGGTCACCGACAGCGCGCGTCGCGCCGGCCCCCGGGCTCGCTCGGTACCGGGGCTCAGTCTATCCCGATGGCGTCCTGGCTGTCCTGCCGCCTGAGCTCGGCCTCGGCCGCGATGCAACCGAATGCCATCCACGACGGGCTGGCGGCAATCCGTCGGAAGAGATCCAGCCCGCCCTGTGGGTCGCGGCCGCCCAGGCGCCAGGCGGCCACGCCGTAGCGGATGGTGCTGGACTCGACGTCGTCGGAGTCCCCCGGCAGCAGCTCGTCTTCTCTCAGCTCGCCCTTGGCCATGAGCGCCAGGCGCAGGTAGCCGAAGTTCTCGAGGATGTCCATGTCAGCGTGGATGGGAGCCAGCACCTCGTCCGGCGTGGGCAGGCCGTCCACGCGGCCGCCGGCGCGGCGCAGCGAGAGCGCCAGCCACCACGAGCTCGACACGACGCTGTCGTCGTTGCCGGCCAGCGCGAGCCCGGCGGCCCACTCCCGCGCAGCCAGGTCGAACTCGCCGCGCAGGTAGCGCGCCAGCGCCAGGTGGTACTGGATGTTGCCCTGGGTCGTGCTGCGCGGGATGCCGGCGGCGTTGGGCGCGCCATCGGGTTCGATCGCGTCGGGCAGGCCGACCACCAGCGCCTGCGCGCGCGTGAGGTCCGCCAGGGCGCGCTCGAAGTCGCGCAGCGTGATGAAGCGGTGCCCGCGATGTCGCAACAGGCGGTCGCTGTCGGGGAAGCGCCGCAGGCCTCGCGTGTACGTGTCTACGGACTCGCGGTAGCGGAACTCATAGGCTTGTCGGCGCCCCAACCAGATGAAGGCGTCCTCGCTGTCACGCGCGAGTCTAGCGGCGCCCTCGGTCGATGCGGGCGGCGGGGTCAGCGGCTCCCCGGCCAGGGACCGGACGGGCTCGGACACCGGATCTGGCCGCGGCGCCTTCTGCGCGCGGTGGCGTGCCGCGCCGCTGCACGACAAGTGTGGGGTGTAGGAAAACTCCTTCCGGTTTGACGAGTCAGATCAGATCGACGTCATTGCCTCCCAGCGGCCAGGAATCCTGGTCAGAAGGAGGCCATCATGGAGTCGTTTCAGCAGAGCTCTCGAGCCGGAGCGGTCGGGCGCAATGAACCGGCT
>Ga0164313_10001184_pt1 | contig 22846 bp, 22 predicted proteins | sample GuaBasSedimGuay4_FD_113735 | JGI IMG/M metagenome (GOLD analysis project Ga0164313, IMG submission 113735) | Subseafloor sediment microbial communities from Guaymas Basin, Gulf of California, Mexico - Guay4, Core 4569-4, 0-3 cm | ecosystem: Environmental > Aquatic > Marine > Hydrothermal vents... | reverse complement strand
GGGTCGTTCGACAGTATGTCTATCCTTCCCAGTCACGCAACACTCGGTACGGGTGGCTGGCTAAACCTTACCCGATGGAGACTTTCACTCTATAAGAAGCGCCAAACTTGCTTGGCGCACTGATTATTAGGTCTTTCGATTTGCAAACCGAGTCGCCGAACATTGACCGTATCAGTTTTGCTTAGACTTCACGTGAATTATGTTAACTCTATTAATTTCCTTAATCATTTCATTCTGTTACATAGTCTTTTGTCTGGGGGCTTCGCCAAGTTTGGTGTAATCACCGCATTTCGGTAGTGGTCAAGAATCGAAGGTTTCTTTCGTCAACCCTAATAGGAGGTCTTTACAATTTCGTGTCAATTGCGGAAGAGATTATAACATAAAAATGCAACTTTCCCAAAATAGCGTCCGCTGCTTGTGCAATGATGGTATCATAGCAATTCACAAGTTCCCTGCGCCGTTGATATGTTGTAGGCATTACCGTTTCTCACTGCTCATAAGCATGAGAAATTTTATCATGTGTACTTACTGATATCTACTCCTACTTCGCTTGCACGTTTTTTAAACCATTCCATTTCATCTTTTGGTGGCGTAATAATTTCATCGGGGGCTTTACGTATCAGCTTTATTGAATCTGTCGGACAGGTTGATATACAAAGACCGCACCCAATACATTTATCACGGATGATATGGTTCGCATCATCTCCCTCTTCAATTGCAACTACCTGGCAGCGTTCATCAACGCAGGTATTGCAGACGATACATGAATCAGAGTTGATTTCAGCATAATAGTTTGAATTAATTACGGTGGAAGCATTTATCCCCAAATCATTGATAGAGGTCAAAACATGGCAGCAACAGCCACAACAATTACAGATAAAAAAATGACCACTTTCCATATTCCATGTTAGATGAACTAAAGCCGCCTCTTCTGCTTTGTCCAAGACGGCATATGCCTCATCTTTTGACATTGAACGGTAATGCGGCACTTCATCGAAAACGCCTGGGATAGGAGCATATGCAGTACAAATTTCTAATGGCTTATCGCAGCCTTTATCCAATAGGTGCTTTTCTTTTTTACATATGCAGTCAAAAACAGCAAATGACTGGCTATTTTCAATTATATTGGAAACCTGCTCGTAATGAAGAGTTTGCTGTTTGGCAAAAATTTCCTTCTCAACTGGGACGACTTGCATGAGTTGCGGCTTATTTTTAAAAAACTGTTCACCAAATACTTTCATGTACTCCTCACACATTTCCGCCATTTCACAGTCCAGGTGGGGTAGTTGATATTCATAAATTCCGAATGCCCAGGGCACCATTTTAAAAACCATGATGCCTCCAATATCTGTTCCAAAAAGTTGCCCTCTCCGCCACATTTCACTCAAGTGTTCTTCCAAGCCATCTATCGATCTTCCTGTCCTTTCTGCTATTTGCTCCGCGGTCTCTAAACTAAGTTTCAAATCACAGAAAAGGTCTGTATCTTCAGGTCTAAAAATCTTTTTCAACAATTTGAATTCAACGCCAGAATTTGTTGCAGGAAAACCGTTTGGGAGGGTATCAAGCACTTTGGCTAACTTTAGATACATTTCTTCGCTCATGATTTGTGACCTCCTTATTTGAATGAATAATCGATAATACCTTATGCCAAATTAATATTCGAATAGTTGTGGTTCAATGAAAATACCATTAGCTGGCTTTTATATCGAATTTTGTTAGTATCACAACATATTCATACCATCAAATATCGTGGATATGTTGGAGATAGCACCACCGGTCATTGATGACTCATGCCAGGAACCTTTACTTTTTGTCGGACGTATACCCCCCTATATATGGAATCATAGTTTTTAATTATTCCCTATTAAGTAGTCACGAAAGCCACCCATCTTTAAGCCCTTGTTTCTTGGAAATGCATGAATTAGTCTATCGAATCATGCTCTTCTCTTAACATGTATCGATTTTTAACATCGAATATTTCGGACTCACGAACAACGTTAAACCCGAATTTCTCATAAAAGCATGCATTTTTCTCCCCCTCTGTTTCCAGGTAAGCTTTTGCAAAGCAGACATCCACTTCCCTGCAGAAACACTCCAAAAGCATAGAACCAATACTCTTCGAAACCCAGGGCATTGTTGCCCATGACAAGGATATTATTAACGCCAGGTCTCTCTGCAAGAATTTCGAAGACAGGGAGAAGTTTGTTCTTCCTGATGAGAACGATCACTAGGGCGTATTCATCCTCCGGCTTCAGTTCATTTACCACTTTGATGCGCGACCAGTCTCTTTGCCCAGTAATTTCATTTAGCAAAACCAGACCGTTTTCCTGGAGCCAGGCATATCGCTCACCACGGGCAAGGATTGTCACGTCCTCACCATTTTTGTAAAGCAGATGCACATAAACAGATCCTAAAGGGCCCGCGCCAAAAAACAGAGTTTTCATTTGCAAATCCTCCTCGTTTATTTAACGCTCAACAATAACTGCGAACTCATCATTTTGCGGGTTAAATTCTCCCCCAGCGACGCTTGCCACCCTATAGTCCTAAAAAATTCGCTGAACAGCGTATTTCAGTTTCTGCGCCAGAGACATCCTTCATCCTGTCTTCTACCAAAGCAAGACGATACGCATCGGCCTGAAATACAAAAGGTGCGACCAAAGGCGCCGCTTCAGGTTGCTCATGTACCTGATGAGGATTTTGAGGACTTTTAAGGGCCCCTGTCCATAGGTCGGGATTGACTATTTTTGAACTGCGCACGCGGCGGTCCTCTATAGACAGCCGCGTGCGTTTATGCCCCAAGCCCGATATGGTCAGGCAACTGCCACGCTGTAATCAAGTTTGGGGGCGGTTTTATGATAGGATGCTTTGCCGTCCATGGTTTCCCAGTAGGTATTGGCGAGCGCCTGGAATTTTTCCTGGGATATTTCCGCATTGGATACGGCATCCATGAAAGCGGGATCGATCTTTCCCTCTGTGACAACCTGCACGCCTGCAGCACGGCAAGCCTTTGCCACTCTCTCGCGACGCTCGCCATAGACCGACTGTGCAAGGACTTCCGATGCGGGCAGAAAAAACTCCCCCATTAAAGACGATTTGTCTGAATGCCTGCTGAGGCACCGGAACAAGGCCTTTAAGCCGTCGAAATTATGCGTCACTTCTGGAAATCCGGCGGCGCTGAAAACCACGAAACCCTGCTGCCTGTCATCGGCATAGCGATGCGGGTGCCCGGTGACCTCGTTCTGAATCTGCATATAGGGCAGCTTGATGGGAATCAGGCGATCCAGAAAATTTTTCATGATGCCGGTGACACTGTAAACAAAGAGGGGCGATGCCATGATCAACAGATCAGCCATTCTCAACTTTTTCAGCAACTCAGCCATATCATCCTTGTAAACACACTCACCGGGGGTTTTTATCCAGCAGGTGTAGCAGCCCATGCAGGGATGGATGCGCATGTCCTTGAGTTTGACATGCTCAACTTCGGCTCCTGCCGATCGGGCCCCGTTGCAAAAATGATCCACCATGAACGCTGTTTTGCTGAGTCCGGTACTGCGCGGCCCGCCGTCGAAAATGACAATGCGATTGATTTGACCGGGTTGGAAGGCATGGTAATCGTATTCGTTTTTGTAGGCGGGGATGCTTTCGCATGGATCCTCAACTTCCGCCAAAGCGAACAGCTGGTTGAAATTCAGCAGAATGGTCATGTCACCTTCGACCGTGTACTGCTGGCGCAGAAAGGCCTCTTCACCGGACGTTTCATTGTTGGAAATTGCCAGCCAGAGTTCGGAATCTGATCGGATGGTTGTCGTGGGACAGGGATGCACCCCCTCGCTGTAGGTACAGCCACCTTCCTTGATGATGAAATGGCCGTCCATGGATTCTGAGCCGGTTAAATGGAATTGAACCACCGCATCCATCCCATCGGCGGCCTCGGGATTCATTCCTGAAGGCATTGCCGCGAACAGGGCCTTGATGGTTTTGAAAGGTGGGGTTTTGGATGAGCATTCCGAACTACCGGGGCCTGTAATTGTTGATGAATCCTTTTGCTTCATGCCTATACTCCTTTTTTAAGGTAATTTTTATATATAATTATTTATATATTGGAGAAAATTTTTAAGGCCTTTCCTTAAAAATGCTCCGCGATCATCCGAATGGTTTCATCCAGCCAGTCGATATACATTATTTCATGAAGTTCGCCGAAACGGCGTGTGCTTTCCCACATAATCGTATCCCTGCTCAGCCCAGGATCTGATTTGCCATGCTGTTTGATGACATTCGGCGACTCGGTTTTGTACAGGTCGAGCTGCTGCTCGTGGAGCTTGCGCAGCAGGCGCAACTGCGTCAAGAGTGATTCTTTTCCGAGGCCACCTGAAAAAAACAATTTCAGCAACAAAAGCTGTTTGTTCGGCTCTAGCGTGGTGACCGGCTTCGCGAGCCAGGCAGCCATGGCCTTTTTCCCGGAGTCGGTGATGGCGTAAACGCGCCTGTCCGGGCGGCTTTCCTGATGTTCGGGATGCGAAATGACCAGACCGTCGGCCTCCAGCTTCTTGAGTGTCTGGTATATCTGGCTTTGCTTGGCATGCCAGAAGTGGTTGGTGGACCGGTCCATGGTCTGCTTGAGTTCATATCCGGTTTTTTTGTCATAATTCAGAAAGCCGAGGAGCGCATATTTGAGCATGTTGACCGCCTTTAAAAGTATTAGTTTATATATAACTATTTATATATAAACTGTCAAGTATTTTTCTTGCATACGCATGCAACCCATGGTTTGCTATAATCCTCTCTTGACACTCTTCACGACTCGCGGAATTACTTGTCATTCATCCATTGAGTTATGAATGCTACCGCATTAGATATGCCGTTTTCCTTTTGAAGACGGTTGCCCAATGCAGCAGCGTTTTGGCGCATTGCTGAGTCATTCATCACCACTTTAATAGCGTGACAGAGACGCTCAACGGTGAACCTTTTCTGTGGTATTGGAGACGGCCCAACTCCGATGCGCTCTACCTGCCGCCCCCAGAAGGGTTGGTCACCGAAGAACGGACAGATAATACTCGGCTTCCCTGCCAGCAGCCCGGCGGCAGTCGTTCCGCATCCGCCATGGTGCACTACAGCGCTAACCTGCGGGAAGAGCCAGTTATGCGGCGCACTTTCAATGAACAGGACTGACTCTGATTGTACTGAAGCAGTTGGTTCAATACCACCCCAACCCTGGGCAAGAATCGCTCGCACTCCGGTACGACGGACTGCTTCCAAAATAATTTGCGTGGCATGCTGCGGATCACGTCCTGAGATGCTTCCAAACCCAAAATACACTGGCGCTTCGCCCCTTGATAGGAACTCGGTCAAAGAACTTGGAGGATTCCAGGCTTCTGCTTGGTTGAGAAACCAGTAGCCTGTCACAGTTGCAGTCTCGGCCCAATCTTCCGGAGGAGGGATTATATGTCGGCTGAATCCATACAACACCGGGAGTGGGCGGCCATCCGGAAGTCGCATCCTGAGACCGGGACTGCATGGGTCGAGCCCGTGTTGTGTGCGCCATTGCCTGATTTTCTTGCTCATCATAATTGACACCCTTCTAATGAACCGATAGGTCAGCCTACGATACCAGGGTCCTAAGGGAAGATTGGGGAATCCCATTGCCGGGAATCTGGTGGTCGGGACATGCAATGGGAGCCAGAAGGCCAGCATGCATGGCACCCCGAGTTTCTCGGCAAAATCCGGCGCACCCATGGCTTTCATATGGTACAGAATCAGATCCGGATCTGTCTCCTTGCATGCCGTCCAGACGTCTTCCATCTGCCGCTCCTGGAGATACCCAAACTTTGGGAATACACGCGCTATCGTTACCAGAGTCTCCCAGGCGCTTCCCGCATTCCCGAGGATGATCTTTCCTTCCGGTGTGTGCATGAAATCGATGAAGTCGTTGTTAACGTAGGCATAGTCGAGACCGTATTCCCGGACAAAGGGCTCGAAGTGTGCACAGGTACAAATGGTGACTTCATTACCGGACTCCATCAGTGCTCGACCCAGGGCCACATATGGTTGAACATCACCTCGTGTACCAATCGTTGCAATTAGTATTTTCATGCTCATGCCTTTCTGGTGGACACTCCAAATCAGCGGCGCGGCTTTTTGCGTCCACTGCATTTTGCGTGTTAGCTATTTACTTTCGTTGCCCCAGAATCGTCTTTTATAATTTTGAGCATTTTTTTCGAATTGATCCGCTAAACGGTTTTATGATGGACCAATATAGTCCAAAAGTATACTTGGTAATTGGAGCTACACATAATACCCTGGTTTCTGTACTTACTTTTGTTTTATCTTTTTCCAGTTTTTTAAATTGGAAGTTCCAAACAACTTTTAACCAAGGAAGAATAGAATTATTTGAAAAGTCTTCATAACTTGGTATTTTTGTAATTTTTACCCTTGCCCAAAAGCCAACTAAACTTTCATATGGATAATTTTCTTCAAGGTTTGTAAATCCAATATCGGCAATAAAATTTTGCAGATTTAGTCTTTTTGTAGGTAACCCTCTGATCTTGAATAAAAATATAATAATTTTTGATTTGGATAGATCAAAGTCTTTTGCAACATAATATACATTTTCAATTGGGCTGTTTACCACTATTTCGTGGAATTCATTAAATGTGTATTTGGGGAGATACTTGTCGATTAAGGTGCTTTTTTTCATTTGATCGCCCTAATTGAAGTTTTCCAGATTCCACGATTTTAAGATTGACTGCTGTCGCACGCATTAATTTCCCCGGTCTGATTCCTCATTTTTCATCTTGGATTTTACACGTTGCGATCATGCCAACAGTTATTTCGTTGCCACGGCGCAATGAAAGCTCAATTTCCCCTTTTCCCTTGATTCGACACTCACACCATTGGAAAAGCCGCCGTTTTCTAAAAGGTAGCGAACATCACTTCTTCTATAAAATCGGAATACATCCCTATTGAGTTTCCTTTGCTCAAGTTGATGGACATCCTCAAAAGCCAGAACGAACTTACCGCCTGGTTGCATTAGGCTCATCACTTTATTAACGGTGCGTTCCGGCTTTTCCCAGAAATATATGGTGTTTACGCTACATGCTTTTGTGAATATATTTTTTTTGAATGAATGGTCATCAAAATGGTCTACCGTAATATTTACCGCTCTACGAGCAATGTGTTTTCTATTCTTTCTTTTGGCAATCATCACCATTTGTGATGAAAAATCAATTCCTTCAATAAAGCCGTTTTCCAGCTTTTCTGCCATCTCCTTGATCAAACTTCCCGTACCACAGCCTATTTCAAGTATCCGGTCATCCGGCTTAATACCTATCACATCATATACGAAGCTATTTAAAAAAGCATTGCCCCGATCAAAGATGATCGGCATTATAATCCGACCAAAAAATCCCGAAGGTCTTCTTGCCTGTTCTGAAAAATATTTTGAAAAATTCATCATTTTCACGTTTAGGTACCCGAGAAACCCGAATCACCTCTGCAATTCCGGAGTTAATCGAATATACATATGGCCCGCTTGCTCGCTATCCTGGACAAGGCACCTTTGTACAAAGGGATCATAGCCTTTTGCACGAATGAAAAGTTCGTATTCATCAGGGGGCAGTCCAAAAAATATGAAATTTCCTTTGTAGTAGGAATCAATGCGTTGAATAAAATGGCCAATTGATACGTCCACATCTTCATTCTCGAGAATTTGGAGTTTTCGATGAATCCCGGCACCTTTCAATGTAATTGATTGTATGGTGATATTACCATCCGGCATCCCGGCCGTACGATTCTCTGGTTTCAAGGCAGTTGTTACATATCCGGAAATAATATTGTCCGGCCTCAATACATAGTTCAGTTCGCTTGTTTCATTGTTCTTGATCGTAACCGGCACGTACTTTCCGCCCAAGGCCGTTAAAGCACCAAAACTTGCCAGATAATCCCCGGCCGGAAAAGGCCCCAGTATTCTGCCACTATCCTTGGCATTTAAATAGACGATCGTTTCCTCACGTTTTTTGCCAACGGGCTGAAGCACGAGTAGGGGCTGAGGTCTTACCCGCTCCAATGGATAGTTGTATGAAAAAAGCAGTTGGAGGTATCCTCCGGATTGTTGGGCAACAGTACCACTTTTTTGATCAAAGCCATTGATAATCGCATTGTACTGGTCCAGCACAGCCTTGCTGTGGATAATGCTGCCATGGTCCTCATTAAAGGCATAATTCATCTTAGCCTCTGACTGAGCCCTGCTGTCCAGAAGACTGGACAAAGCAATGGTTCTGTCATTATTTAATCGAAAGGGATTACGGCTTCCCCTGTGACCGAAAAACATGTAAAAGCTGACGGTTTCGGGCATTTTTGCTCTGTATAGTGATTGGATAAACGCACTTTCTGGCTGTATATCGATCCAGCAAGGTATTACCGCGGGAGATTGTTTGACACCATACTCGGCCATCTTGACGCCGCCCCAGGGTGTGGCCAGGGAAACAAAAAGCGGCACAACGCTGCCATGATCCATAATGAAAGACCTGGCGACAAGCCCCCCCATACTGTGCGCTGTAATGTACAGGTGATCGAAGCTATACTTGATTTGCAGGTTTCCTAATTTCCAGGACAGCAGGTGGGCCATGCTTTGAATACGGGTCCCGCTTGGATAGTAAAAAAACCATGGTTGGAAACGGGTTCTATCGATGTTATCGATAAAATACTTCCAGCCTTTAGGCGTGTCTCCAGCACCATGTATAAAGAGAATTGGTATTTTTTTAGGATCATATTCCTCGATAAAATAGATATTACCCCCAATCTCCTTAAAAAATGAAGCCGGTTCCCAGTAGCCTTTGATTCCATTTTCCTCTGAAAACAGTTCATCATCTAAATCCATTTTTGCACCCGCAAGCCGACTGTGAAACTTATCAGGTTTCACTGACGTGATTTCAAATCCATAGGGCACATCAATATTTGGGGGTTTTTCCGGAATAGCGATATTGATTTCCGGAACAACGCCTCCAACTGGCGCGGAAACCATTTTTGGGTCGCCATACTGCCCGGCCGGTTCACCGGCCTCATAAATCAGGTTGCTGTTTTTGTCCCAATAGGCAAAAACGTAGTAATTTCCCTTGCGAACCATGAGTTCAAACTCACCATAATCATGCAGAATGGAATAATGCTCGACCTCTCTTTTACCCTGATTCAAGGTGTAGGCAGCGACAACGATAGGCCCATTCCCAGGAAAGTCGGTAGATATACGTCCAACAAGGATGGTAGAGGCTTGGCCTTGGCTCACCTCTTTGTTTAATTTGACCATGGCGCAGCCTGTTGCTACAAAACATAATATCAAAAGAACAATGCTCATTCTGTTGAAAACTGCGGACGATCCTCTGATTAAACCACCCCTTACGGGTTTCAACGATTTCATTCCCCTATCCAATGCTGAGTACTTTCGCAGATTGTTGGATGTCATTTTGTTCCATAAAGGAAATATGAAAGTTGCTCATATTCACTTCTTGAATCATTTGAGGTTTAATTAATGCATAACGTCGCTAATCAGCCGCGCTGCTTTTTGCCTCGGCTGCATTAGCATTGTTATGAGTTTTTAGTCCATTCAAATTCCATTTGTTTTGCCGTGAGGTTAGCAAGATTTTCACTTTCTATACGTGAAATTAAATGAAGGCTCATATCAATTCCTGCAGAAATCCCTGCAGCAGTGACTACAGCCCCCTCATCTACCCATCGAACATTTTGTCTGATTATGATATCGGGGAACATTGATTTAAGATCATCAATATCTTCCCAATGAGTTGTTGCGGATTTGGATTTAAGTAAACCTGCTTTTGCTAATAAGAAAGCACCCGTACAAACAGATCCCATGATATTAGATTTATTCGAAGAATTGATAACCCAAGAAACAACATGCTCCTTCTCTAATTCATCAGTTATGATTCCACCTGGAATAATTAATAGATTGATGTCAGGATGGTCAGATATGCTATGTTCTGGTACTATTTGGAGACCACCTCGCGCGAATAAAGGGTTCATATTTTCTGCGACTGTGAAAACATGAAAAAGATTATTTGATTCTGTTTCTATTCGAGCATTAACTCTTGAAGCTGTAGAAAACACTTCAAATGGACCTGCAAAATCAAGCACTTCTACTTCATTATAAAGATATATTCCTACATTATGTGTCATGGGTTGAACCTTTCGTATATGATTTACTGACAGGCAAATCGATCTCTTCTCTGAAGGATAAATACATATTCTCCCCTAAAACTGTGAAGGCCGCAACATATAACGGTTCTTAACACTGAATATGTCAGATTCCGAAATAACTTTAAAACCGAAATTTTCATAAAATCGTACATTTTTATCCACATCGGTTTCAAGGTATGCCTCTGCCTTGCAGGCATCCACTTCCATACAGAAACGCTCCATTAACATGGAGCCCATACCCAGTCCCTGATGAGACGGCAGCACGCCGATTGGCCCAAGATGCCAGTGTTGATTTTTGGGTTCGTGACGCGCCCACTCTGTATGCCAGACAGCTTTCCGCCATACAATATTATTTTCATCTTCCGGGTCTTCAGGGTCGTCCACCGGTTTAAACCCCTCACATGATTTCATCCTCATCACCCCGACAATTTGCTGTTTTTCCTTTGCCAGAAAAACAATCCCAGGTAACTGGGTAAAAAGCCCACTAAACATTTTTTTAATTTCTCGGCGTTCATTTTCACCTTTCCCCAGCAGAACAGCCACATGGAGCTTGGCATCAAGCATGGCGACACTGAGAACGTTTGCCGATTCCTGGATATCACTTTTCTCCATAAATGAAATCTGAACATTGCCCATATGTCCTCCTTTTTGGGAATAGAGATTTTAAGTCATTTCCTCAATAATTCACAAACGAATGTTCAAATTCAATTGGTGATGATTTATGAGCGTCGCCAGGTTGTCTATAGGCTGTGTTTCCCACGGCAATCATGCTCAGTGGGAAGGTCATGTTCCAGAACGATTTGTGCAGAAAGCTGCTTTCGTCCAAGTGGCAAAGCTGTTCAAACATTACCTCTCATTAAACCTAATATACAAATGGAACAAACCTTTTTGTAACCTGAGAATACTCTGCAAATTCGTTTCCATATTTCTTGCCAAGATGCTCATCGAGCCTCGGAATTTCGAATGCAATAAAGTATACGAACATACCCATTGATATACACAGGCAAACGATATTATAGGTAATCAGTGCCAATCCCAAATAGGCAACAGCATCTCCAAAGTAGTTGATATGCATGGAATATTTAAAGAGTCCTGAGGTGTATAATCACCCTTTGTTTTTGATCTCTCTTTTCCAGGAAAACCGCTGGTAGTCTGCCAAAATATTTATATATGAACCAATAAGAAACATAGCGATGCCAGCCATATCGATGGGTCCAATTGGTTCTGGATAGCTTCCAGCAGAGATGCCAAACGTATAAAACATCAAGAAGAACAGTACGGTAACAAGGCCGCCTTCAAACCAGCTGATTTTTCGCTGCATGAAGACGAACAGGCCCATGCTGAATCGCAGAAAGTAAATAAAGCAACAGGTGAACATGATGATTTGCCGATAGATATTTCCCTCAACTTCTTCAAAATTCAGAACACTCATGAGCCAGTCCGAATAGCTGGTCGTCAATGCTGTAGCAGTGAGCCCTCCCGCTAAGACACCTATAGACATAAGTACCTTTGCTGGAATTGACGGTGAGTGCTCATTTAGAAAAATCATTTTGCTCCTTGATGATAGGTCAGTCCAAATATGAAATTACAAGAGAATCAAGCTACGCTTTTTGCCTTTTTAATTTTAATGGTTTGAACGTCGGCTCGTAGTATATGTTCTTGCCCTTTATGCTGCCCTCTGCTTTTTGAAAAATGGCTTGTTTCGGACAATAATTCACACAACGCATGCACTGTTCACAGGTCTTTAGCCATTTAGGTTTATTATTTACAATCTGTATACTGCCTGTTGGGCATATCTTTTCACACAATTCACACGCATCGCACGTTTCATCCGTTGTGAACTCTCTCCATAAATTGCTGACACCTAACCATTTGAACAAATAATAATCTTTGTAAAAACCAAATTTACTATACCTAGATGGGAAATTAAAAGTATGATGGTGAGGCACGCCATTTAGAATGTTCTGTGCGACTTCCTTTGCTTTGGTTACACCCGTGTTGATGATCGATTGCGCCTCTTCCTTGGAAGGCGGGTTCATTGATACTGTCCAGTTTGAAGGCATGTGAATGACGTCACTATAGATTACATTGAGTCCTTTATTCTTCAAAATCGCAGTACTTTCCTTAATGGAAAACCCTGATTCGTCTGAATCACCTGCTGTTATCAATACAAAGGTATTAATCGGCTTTTTAATTTTTTGCAGACTTAACAAATAGTTCCTGCATATGCGGGGAATTCCAAACGCATAAACTGGAAAACAGAATCCTACTAAATCGGCATCTTCGTTAATGCCGGATTTATCCGTGATAGAGGAGAGTGTGGCTTTGCAACCGTATTGAATAAAAGTATCTTTGCACGTATTTAAAATTCTATACGAGTTGCCTGTTCCTGAAAAATATTTTAGCTCTAGAATCATGTCAAATTTTGCCCATAACGTTGAGATTAGGATCGCCGTGCACGAACGTCTGCCTCGGCCTTTTTACCTTAAATGATATAGTTCCTTAGCATGTCTAAGTTCGGCGTATCAACAGAGGTCTTCGAGGTCAGTTCTTGGAATTCGTAAGCGAGGGCTTTCATTTCGTCTCGAGCAGCCTTCGCGTGCATAGAAAAGGCTACCTCCGCGAACTTACTCTCAAGCAATCTCTTTACGGCCATCCGGCTCATGAACTCTGGCAGCCAGTAAATCAGGTTAAACCCGAAGGGCTGGCGTTTTGTAAATCCGAGCGCCTTGAGTACGCAGCCGCCCTCTTTGGTCGCCCGGACCAACGCACAAAGTGTTTCCTTGTCTTTCGTGGCCTTATCGCTATCACAACCGTGCTTGTACAGAGCCCCGGCAAGCGGGCTAACCAGTGCGAAATGGTATTTCAGCCATCCGTCGATTTCCGGAGTCAGGTCAACCGGGATACCGGCAGACTCAAACAGGGATTTGATCGTCAACGTTCTCTCCTTGTTCCGACCATCGATCTCGCCAATGGTCACGGCTTTCCGCTCTCCATTCGGCTTTTCTCGATCAGCATAATGGACGACTTGCTCGCAAAACCCTCCACCAGCTCCGGGAAACCCGAATAGCACCTTCTCGACCGGCAAGCGTTTCAGGTACTCTTCGAAACCCAGGACATTGTTGCCCATGACAAGGATATTATTAACGCCAGGTCTCTCTGCAAGAATTTCGAAGACAGGGAGAAGTTTGTTCTTCCTGATGAGAACGATCACCAGGTCGTATTCATCCTCCGGCTTCAGTTCGTTCACCACGTTGACGTGGGACGAGTCCTTTTGCCCCGTCATTTCATTCAGCAAGACCAGACCGTTTTCCTTGAGCCAGCCATACCGCTCGCCGCGGGCAAGGATTGTCACGTCCGCACCATTCTTGTAAAGCAGGTGCGCATAAACAGATCCTAAAGGGCCCGCACCAAAAAATAGAGTTCTCATGAGCACATCCTCCCCGTTTGTTTAATGGCCTGCAATGACTGCGAACTCATCATTTTGCGGGTTAAAATTTCCCCGAGCGACGCTTGCCACCCTATCCTTGATTAGTCCGCTACCCAGATGGTGTGATGAATCCGGCCGAAACCTTCCAGGGCCGCAGCCAGTTGGATTCCTTGATCACTTTTAGACGGTTCCACTGCATCCACTTCCCATTGAATGTGGATGCCCAGATCCGTTTCCACAAAAGCGTTGCGATATAAAGTCGCCGCTGTGATCCCTTGCAGGCCTTTCTTCTGGATCAACTGATTCACCAGCCGTTTGACAGCCGGTTTGTGTTGGTTATCCGTAGCACGGACCACGATGAGTTCTATCCATTTCATGAGCTGTTTTTCCTTTCTTTGGAATTAACCTTTGCTATTTTTGTGCCAAGTAAATAAATACAATGATTACATGATGTTAAATATTTTCGCGGAATACGGATGCGATATATCGCAATAATGAGTTGCGATATATCGCAAGCCGTTATATAATTGCGATATTCCGCAGCCAATTATGTGTCACAAATCAATTCTCAACTGGGAGAAAGCTGTGCAAGAAGACGAAAAGGAATTCTTTCGGGAAATAACCTTGCGAATATGCGGGCATCTTGAAATTGAAGAGGGGCTTCGAGCCTGCCTGGAATACCTGGCAAGGCACATGCCCGCCGACACCATCTATCTGCAGAAAAACGAGCCCGAACTGGGTGCCATGCGCCTCGTCGCCCGGGCCAGGCCTGGGCAGGGCGAAAAAATGGATATGCTGGTGCCATTCACACAAGACGCCAAGCAGGCCATGACTGAACTAGCTGAATTGTTCCTTGCCGGCAGGCTTCCCGATATACTTGTTGCCAATAAGCATAGGGAAGAGCCCGTCGCAAGGTGCATGTTGGAGGCCCTGGGCGAACCGCCCTCATCCATCATGAGCTTGCCGCTCTTGATCGGGGGCCAGATCGTCGGCTCACTAGCGCTGCTCGCCGAGGGGGAAGACCGTTTCACCGAGGAACATATAGGGCTCTATACAACCTTGAGGGAGCCTTTTTTTGTTGCAATGTCCAACATCCTCAAGCATCAGGAAATCGTAAGACTCAAGGAGATGTTGGCCGATGACAACCGGTATCTTCACCAGGAACTCAAGCGCCTCGCCGGCGATCGAATCATCGGCGAGGATTTCGGTCTGAAAAACGTCATGGAAATGGTCCGGCAAGTATCCGGGCTTGATAGCCCCGTGCTCCTTTTGGGCGAAACTGGAGTGGGCAAAGACGTCATTGCTAATGCCATCCACTATTCATCGCCCCGCAGGGATGAACCGTTCATTAAGGTAAATTGCGGCGCCATTCCGGAAACCCTTATGGACAGCGAATTATTCGGCCATGAAAAGGGCGCTTTTACCGGGGCCTTGTCGCAAAAACGTGGACGTTTCGAAAGGGCTCATAGAGGAACGATTTTTCTTGATGAAATCGCTGAACTGCCTTCACCGGCACAAGTCAGGCTGCTTCGGGTGCTTCAGTTCAAGGAGATTGAGCGGGTCGGCGGATCAAAAACCATTGATGTGGATATCCGGATCATCGCCGCTACCCATCGGAACCTCGAAGAGATGATCAGATCGGAAAGGTTCCGGGAGGACCTCTGGTTCCGGCTGAATGTTTTTCCCATCATAATCCCGCCGCTCAGGCAGCGCAAAGAGGATATTCCTTCACTGGTCAATCACTTTATCGAACGAAAATCCATTGACATGAAGCTAACCAATGTTCCAAAGCTGGCCCATGGTGCGATCGAGCAGTTGATGTCCTATGATTGGCCGGGTAATGTGCGCGAATTGGAAAACGTTATCGAACGCACTCTCATTCTGGATCGGACAGGTCCTTTGGATTTTGAAAACGTACTTATCAAGCAGCCGTCTGCCCATGACAATACAACAGCGCCTTCCAAACCAGGGCATTTTCTCAAGCTGGACGAAATAATGTCACTGCATATCCGCCGAGCCCTGAAAATGACCAATGGTAGAATTCATGGTCCTGACGGAGCCGCTGAGTTACTTGGGATCAATCCAAGCACACTGAGGAGTAGAATTAAGAAACTCAGAATAAAAAAATAGCCCAATAATTGCCATAACTGGCTATGCTTCCCCAACCACCTAAAAATGCAGAATACTGGTCCTATTCTTCAATGGGTTCGAAGATTCCATAATCGAAGAAATTGCCAATTGTCCAGCAGTAGCATTGAGAATAAGTGGCACCACTATTCTGCAGGTATTTCTCATTGCCAAATGCCTGAGGATAAAGATTACAAATGCAATTAACAATCGGACATTCGATGGAAGTGTAAAGACTTGAATGATCTCAGAGCAATCAGCTTGGCAATGATTGTATGATTGAGTCTAAGATATTAAAATCACATTAGAAATTGGTCAAATCAACTATCGGTTAGTGCATTTCAGGGGTGTTGATTTACCAATACTTCAGTTTCTGGTAAATTGTTAGAATGATCATTATGGCCGAAGTTTACGTTACTCAAACGGCAATGATTAGGATAGTGTAAAATATTACTGATCGGTAAAAAACATAGCCTTTCATCTCAAAATGTGATAATTATTCCTGAACGGGAATATTTTCTGTGTATGATGCACATCTTTCAAATTTCAACCCGGTTGGAGCAAAATGACCAAAACAGAACGAAATATAGAGAAAATTTGGATTGACGTTTTCGATCTGAAAAGCATCGGAGCAATGCTTCGCGCTAAACGCAAACAAATGAAGATAACCCAGAGAGATGCTGCCGGACTCTGCAACGTTGGCATTCGGTTTATTTCAGATCTTGAAAATGGAAAACCAACCATGCATTTTGACAAAACACTCAAAGTGTTGCGGTCTTTTGGTTTCATCCTAGGCATGCGAGAGAAATGAGCATGGAATCTAAAAAATTAAGCGTTTATCTGCATAGTCAACTCGTCGGGTATCTTTGGATAGACGAACAGAATCGATTCGCATTTCAATACAATCCGTATTATTTTTTGATTGCCGATGCCATGGTGCTATCCTTGTCACTGCCGATGAGGGAGGCGCCCTATACCGATGACGCGGCCAAAGCATTTTTTAAAAATCTATTGCCTGAGGGAGAAGTCAGATCGTTGATCGCAAAAATTAAGCAAGTGTCTGAGCACAATGATTATAAAATGCTCGAAGCCATCGGAGGAGAATGCGCGGGTGCCGTCACGATACTCCCAGAAGGAATGACGCCGAGAGGAGATGCTGGTTATACGGCCTTGTCTATACATGAACTTGAAAAAACCATAGCAACTCAATCACACCGCCCGATACTCATTCTTAAAGACGAATTACGGTTGTCGCTGGCTGGCGCACAGAATAAAATTCCTTTATACATCAAGGATGAAGCACTTTTCTTAACGACGGGCGATGCTCCAAGCTCGCACATACTAAAACCGCAATCGATGTACTTCAGCGATATGGTACAAAATGAGCACTTTTGCATGCTGCTGGCCAAGGTGATTGGTTTGCCGGTTCCTGCATCTTTCATTTGGAAGGGCAAAAAGCAGTTTGCATATATTGTCGAGCGTTATGACAGAAAGCAGCTCAAAGACGGGACGGTTGAACGGGTTCATCAGGAAGATTTTTGCCAGGTGCTCGGGAGGATGCCCGAACAGAAATATGAAACCGAAGGGGGTCCCAGCCTTAACGAATGCCGCCGTATAATTGAAACGTATAGTTCGAGTCCTGTTTTGGATAAAGAGGCCTTCGTTAAATGGGTTGTTTTTAATTATCTTATTGGCAATGCCGATGCACATGGCAAGAATCTGTCTCTGATTCGAGAAAAAGAAGGCGGCATTCGGATCGCACCGTTTTATGACCTGATTTCAACGAGTGCCTATTCGGAGCTTGTGAAAAAAATGGCCATGAGAATTGGCGAAGAATACCGATTTAAATGGATAGCGGAACGACATTGGCGCCGGATGGCAGATCAGCTGGATATTAAATTTAAATATCTAAGGGGGGTCGTTCTGCACACAGCTGAAACCCTTGACAACCAGATGGCATGCGTGGCGGAAACGGTCACAGAAAAATACAATGGGAAAATAACCATAGAGAGAATCTGCGAGGTCATCACTACTCATATCTCGCGTGTCAGGAATTGTCTGAACTAATTCAATTATCTAATATCGGAATCAGCAAGCAAGGCCATCGCATTTTCGCCGCAAATACGGTCAATTTCCGCCTTGTCCAGCCCGGCTGTCTTCAGCTCTTCAAAATATCGCCCCGGCTTTATCAAAGGATAATCGGTACCCAGGAGGATCTTTTCGATTCCGGCAGCTTCGATGGCCAGCCGATAGATGCCCGGGTCATAGAGAAACGGCGATGCCGCCGTGTCATAGTAAACGTTGCGCAGCACCTCCTTGACCTCTTTTTTCAGAATACTGAAAAAAAAGATGCCGCCGCCCCAGTGGGCCAGAACGATCTTATTATCCGGAAACCTTTTGACGAGGTCGTAGATCTGCAAAAGCGTATTTTTGGTTTTACCGGGGTACTGATGCCCCACGGGTTCGTTGGTGTGAACCAGCACCGGGACATCCCTCTCTCGGCAAAGCGCCATGACCGGCGCCATGCCGTCCACGATAACACGCTCGATACCCGACCGGTAAAAGGCCAGCTCACCCACCCCGCACAGGCCGTTGGTAAGACAACGTTCCACTTCGGACACAGCCGTTGCCCCGCACGGGTCCAGGCAGCAGAAGCCCTTGAGGCGATCCGGATACTTTTCCGCTGCCTCGATGATGTAGTCATTGTGCATCCGGGCGGTCTCCATATTCTTCCAGGGAAAACCGAATACTACGGATATGTCCACTCTCTGCTCGTCCATGGCCGTGATGATTTCTCCGACACCGATCATCTTTGATTTGGGCGAGGCATACAGCAGTTCGAAAGCAGGTTCACCTGAAAAATATTTCTCACGGTTATTTCGAATGTCTTTGGGAAACAGATGGGTATGAAAATCGACAACCACAATTTTTCCTCCAAATTGATTTTCTCTGTAATTTTCACATGTATTATCCCGAACAACGGGAAATATTTTCATTTTAAATTGCTTGCTGAGCCTCCAGCTCAGCAGGTAAATTAAAACGTGGGTTGACTATATCATCTAAATTAGATGATATAAGCTTTCAATTTCGACAAAGCAAATAATTATACCTGTTGTCATAAATTTTCATGCACAACGAAGTATAAAACATGTGCTTGTATTAAAATGACTGTTTCTAATGGAGGTCAACATGTATTTTGACAAAGCCGGCAAGCGTAACACCGAGAAAACCCTGGAACTGGCCTTTGCCCGTGGGAAGGAACTGGGCATCGACGAAGTCGTCCTGGCAACCTCAAAGGGAGACACCGCCTACAAAGCCCTGGATATTTTTTCCAGCTTCAAAATCACGGCCGTCACCTACCACTGCGGGTTCACAGAGCCCTTTAAGGCCGTCATGCACCCCGACGTGAAATCGGACCTCGAGCAGAAAGGGGTCCGGGTGGTTTCGGCAACGCATGCGCTTTCCGGTGTGGAACGGTCGCTTTTAAACAAGTTTTCAGGTACCTACCCGGTTCTGATCGTGGCCGACACCTTGCGCCTCTTTGGCCAGGGCACCAAGGTCGCCGTTGAGATCGCCATCATGGCGGCCGACGCCGGCATGCTGACAGGTAAGGATATTGTTTCCATCGGCGGTACCGCCAGGGGAGCAGATGCAGCCCTGGTGCTGAAACCGGCCAACCAGTCCAGCCTGTTCGACATGCGTATTCGGGAAATTATCTGCAAACCCAGGCAGTTTTAACTGATATCTCTCGTGGAGCCCGCAGGGTTCACAGAAAAAAGCATCGTAATCTCCGTGGGCTCGATTGTAAACCCCGCAAAGAACGGGGGACAGGCCGGGCGGTGAATTCCATTGCCTATTCCAGCCGCAAAACAACGACCATGAAAAATCATTTTTCGCACTCACCCTCGTTCCAGCGCCACGTGGTTCTGGTAACCCCTGAAATTCATTGGAACACCGGCAATATCGGCCGTACCTGCCTGGGGGCTGGGGCGGTGCTCCACTTGATCGGACCCTTGGGATTTTCACTGGAAAACAAACATGTTCGACGCGCGGGGCTGGATTACTGGCAGCATGTCGATATCAGGATCTGGGATCATTTCGATCGCTTTGTGGAGACGATGTCGCCGGCTGAAGATGAAATTCACCTGTTCACTAAAAACGGATCCCGACCTTTCTGGGACATGCAGCCGGCCGACCGGATGTTTCTCGTCTTCGGATCGGAAACCAAGGGGTTGCCTCCCGAAGTGCTGGATCGCTTTCCCGGGTCCGATGTTTTCATCCCCATGACCGGTGCTATCCGATCGCTTAACCTGTCCACTGCAGTTGGCATTGCATTATATGAAACCCTTCGAAAACATTAGAAACAGCCATCTATCTTATTGTGTCCGACAAAGCACGTAAATTTGACATGCGACCATTTATGATTACCTTTCTATGCATAAATCATTCCATTACTAATAATGAATATTGAAAGGAAGTAATTTTGCGTTTTGACAAGTTTACCATCAAATCACAGGAGTTGGTCCAGCAGGCCCAAGCCCTGGCAACCCGGCACAACAATCAGCAGATCGAGCCCGAGCACATTGTCTGCGCCATGCTGGAAGAAGGTGAGGGAATTGCCAATGCCATACTGCGCAAGCTCGGGGTGTCGCCGGACAGTGTGCGCCAGGCCATGCTCATGGCCGTCAACAACCTGCCCAAGATTGCCGGCTCCGGCGATATTTACTACTCGCCGACCACCAAACACATTCTGAATGCGGCCTTTACCGAAGCCGCCCGCATGAAAGACGAATATGTCAGCATAGAGCACATCCTGCTGGCCGTGCTGGATGAAGGCGACAGCCAGGCAGGCGTCATTTTGAACCAGCAAGGCGTTACCCGCAACCGCATCCTCAAGGTATTAATGGAGATTCGAGGCTCTCAGCGCATCACCGACCCCAACCCGGAGGACAAATATCAGGCCCTGGAAAAATTCAGCCGCGACCTTACCGAACTGGCCCGGCTGGGAAAACTCGACCCCGTTATCGGACGTGATGACGAAATCAGGCGCATCGTCCAGGTTTTATCCCGCCGCACCAAAAACAACCCCGTCCTCATCGGCGAACCAGGCGTGGGCAAGACCGCTATTATCGAAGGGTTGGCCCAGCGAATCGTGGCCGGTGACGTGAGCGAAACGCTGAAAAATAGGCGCATCGCGGCCCTGGATATGGGCGCCCTGATCGCCGGGGCAAAATACCGCGGGGAATTTGAAGATCGGCTCAAAGCTGTTTTAAAGGAAGTTGAAAAAGCCGAAGGGGACGTCATTCTGTTTATCGATGAACTACACACCCTGGTAGGGGCTGGCGCCGCTGAAGGCGCCATGGATGCCTCCAATATGCTCAAGCCTGCTCTGGCCAGGGGCACGCTGCGATGTGTGGGAGCCACCACGTTGAATGAATACCGGAAGTACATTGAAAAAGATGCGGCCTTCGAACGACGTTTTCAGCCGGTCAAAGTACTGGAGCCCACCGTCGAGGATACCATATCCATTCTCAGGGGATTGAAGGAGAAATACGAAGTTCACCACGGTGTGCGCATCCAGGATTCCGCCATTGTTGCCGCCGCGGTACTTTCTCATCGCTATATTTCGGACCGTTTCTTGCCGGACAAGGCCATTGATCTCATCGACGAGTGTGCCTCCAAGCTGCGCATAGAAATTGACAGCATGCCCGTGGAAATAGATGAAATTCAGCGCAAAATCACCCAGATGGAGATTGAAAAGGAAGCCTTGAAAAAAGAGTCCGATCCCGTATCCAGGGAGCGTCTGCAAAAACTCGATGTCTCGCTTGGAGAATTGAAGGCGGAAATTCTCCAGATGAAAATCCACTGGCAGAATGAAAAAGAGATGATCCAGACCATCCGCACGATCAAGGAAAAACAGGAACAGCTCGGCATCGAAGCCCAGAAAGCGGAAAGAAGCGGTGACCTGGCCAAAGTTGCTGAAATTCGCTACGGCCTGGTCACAGAGCTCCAGAAACGGCTGGATGAAGCCAATGACGCGCTCGCCAAGCTCCAGGAAAACAGTAAGATGCTGAAGGAGGAAGTGGAAGAGGATGAAATTGCCGAAGTCGTCTCCACGTGGACGGGCATACCCATCAGCAAGATGATGGAAGGCGAAAAAGAGAAGCTGGTCCACATGGAAGCCCGTCTGGGGGAACGGCTTGTGGGGCAGCCCGAGGCTATCGCCGCCGTCTCCAATGCGGTTCGGCGAGCACGCTCCGGTCTGCAGGACCCTGAACGGCCCATCGGTTCATTCATTTTTATGGGGCCCACCGGTGTGGGCAAAACAGAACTGGCCAAGGCGCTGGCCGAATTCATTTTCGACAGCGAACAGGCCATTGTCCGCATCGACATGTCGGAATACATGGAAAAGCATGCCGTTTCGCGTCTTATCGGGGCACCGCCGGGATATGTCGGCTACGAAGAGGGCGGGTATCTGACCGAAACCATCCGCAGAAAACCCTATGCTGTGATTCTTTTTGACGAAATCGAAAAAGGACACCCGGACGTCTTCAATGTGCTGCTGCAGATTCTCGATGACGGGCGCATGACTGACGGCCAGGGGAGAACGGTCGATTTTAAAAATACCATCATCATCATGACCTCCAATATCGGCAGCCAGTTGATCCAGGAGTATGCCCAGGAAAGTCCGCAAAAGATGGAATCGGCAGTCATGGCTGCTTTGCGATCCAATTTTAAACCCGAATTCTTAAACCGCATCGATGAAACAATTATATTTCACCACCTGACCCCTGAACAGCTCCGGGAAATCGTCCGTATCCAGTGCCAGGAGCTCGTCATGCGGCTGGCGGACCAGCACATCGAACTCCTGCTGTCCGACGACGTAAACGCCTACCTGGCGGAAAAGGGCTATGACGAGGTGTACGGTGCCAGGCCGCTGAAACGCGCCATCCAGAAATTTATTGAAAACCCGCTGTCCATGGAAATCCTGCAGGGCAGCATCCATGCCCGCATGGATGCTGCCCTGCAGGATTTCCATGGACAGCGGGTTTTCAATAAATTTCTGGATGGCGCGTTTCAGCGGCC